>VFSW01002790.1_pt1 | contig 26315 bp, 31 predicted proteins | sample 5358111 | NCBI WGS metagenome assembly VFSW01 (sample SAMN11554181, study PRJNA540505) | mine drainage metagenome | isolation source: sediment from site ElyBrook_90M | place: USA: Ely Copper Mine, Vershire, VT | collected 2017 | reverse complement strand
GAAGTCTGCCATGCCTATTAGTATATAGCCGATATAACAGAAAAGCAAAGCGTATAATAAGCCAAAATAGAGATACCTGATTCCGGGCTTGCCACGCGGGCGGGCTGGGGGCATAATAGGGAGCATGGCACGCAAGGGAGAACTGACGGAGAAGCAAAAGCCGTTTGTTGAGGAGTATCTGGTAGACTTGAACGCGGCGGCAGCGTATCGTCGTGCTGGGTATAAGGTTAGCAAGGAAGCAATCGCAAAACTTGAGGGCCACAGACTACTAACCAAACCGCTAATTATTGCCGCCGTTTCTGCTGCGCAGGGCAAGCGCTCTCAGCGGACGCAAATAACGGCCGACCAGGTTCTTGCGGAGTTGGCGCGCATCGGCTTTTCGCGGATGGACAAGTTCTCCAATTGGTGACCGAACGGCGTCATCCTCAATCCGAGTTCCGAGCTGAGCGAAGACGACGCGGCGGCTGTGGCCGAAGTCTCCCAGACCGTCAGCAAGGAAGGCGGGTCGATCAAGTTCAAGCTCCACGACAAGGTTGCAGCTCTGCGCGACATCGGCAAGCATCTCGGCATGTTCAAGGAAATCCATGAACACTCTGGACCTGGCGGCAGTCCCATTGCCTTCATTGAAGCCATTGATCCAACTGGAAGCGACCAGCAAAACCCAGAGCGGAACGGGCATCAAATACAACTTCCACCGTGGCCAGTGGAAGGCGTGGACGAGCCGTAAGCGCATCGTCTGCATCCTCGCCGGCTCCCGCGCCGGCAAGACTTCCTTCGGTCCTATCTGGCTCCATCGGGAAATGCTCCGCAAGGGACCGGGTGATTATCTGGTTGCCGCTCCCGTCTTCCCCCTAATAGACAAGGCGGCCGGTCCTGAGATAGACCGATACTTCCGGCAGACGCTTCGGCTTGTCAGGCCAAAAATGGCAAGCTGGCAATTCGTCGTTACTCCCCAAGGCGAACAATCGCTGGCGTCAATGCAGGGCAGCCATCGCGGCTGGGCCAAGGGCGACTCCAACTCGCGCATCCTGTTCGGCCACGCGGACGAACCAGAAAGCCTTGAAGCCATGACCGCGAAGGCGGCCTGGCTTGACGAAGCCGGTCAGAAGAAATTCAAGATGAGCTCATGGGAAGCCATCCAGCGCCGGCTCGCCATTGACCAGGGCCGCGTGTTGCTCACCACAACCCCCTACTCGCTAGGCTGGCTCAAGCGGCTAATCTTCGATCCGTGGGAAGCGGCGAAGCGGAATCATCCTGAAATCGACGTTATTCAATTCGCGTCAACGATGAACCCAGCCTTCCCCGTGGAAGAATACGAACGCGCCCGCGCATCGCTTCCCGGTTGGAAGTTCCGCCAGTTCTATCAGGGAATCTTTGAAAAGCCGGCTGGGCAAATCTACGACTGCTTCGATCCGAAGCTCCACGTCGTCCCCCGCTTCGCGATCCCAAAGCACTGGCCGCGCTACCTGGGCCTCGACTTCGGCGGCGTGAACACGGCTGGGATATTCTTCGCAGCCGAGATGAACGCGCGGCCGGAAGTGACCGGGCGGCTGTTCGCCTACCGGGAATACCATCCGCGTGAAAAGAAGACCGCAGCGGCACACGGGGCGGCTCTGCTGAAAGATGAACCATGTATTCCCTACTGCGTGGGGGGCAGCAAATCAGAGGACCAATGGCGCGATGAGTTCGCGGCTGGTGGGCTGCCGGTGTCGTCGCCAGACTTCAGCGACGTGGAAGTAGGAATCGACCGGGTTTATGGCGCTATCAAGCGCGGAGAGATCATGGTATTCTCTGACCTGGACGAATATCTTGAGGAATTGGGGACGTACTCGCGTGTGCTGGATGACGCCGGAGAACCAACGGAAGAGATCGATGAAAAGTCGAGTTTTCACCTTGCGGATGCGCAACGCTACATCCTCGGCTACCTGAAAGACCCGGCCTGGGCCACTGACCTGCGGATCGGTGGGGGCGGATCGGATGAGTTCAGCCGCATGCCGGCTGGCATCTTTGGGAAGTGGGGGGAGGAAGAATGAATACCTGGACTGGAAAAACTGGCAACAGCAACATGAACGACCCGGCGAACTGGTCAGAAGGCAAAGCACCAGCGAAAGGAGATCAGATTATTCTCGGTCCCTATCAGCTTTCGGTCTTTTTTGATCCTGTTCGAGACACAGCGCAAATCCCCAACGGATGCAAAGTGACTGGCGAAGTAGCCGACGAGCCAAAACCGATCAACTTCAGGGAATTCCTATGAGCCGTTTATTTTCCGGCATCACCAACAGCGTCCGCAGCATCCTCGGTTACCCGTCTCCGAACGGCGTTTACCGCGACACGGAAGAGCGCCTGAAGACCGGGCCACGCGACGTTTTCCTTCCTGCCTTCCTCCCGTACTTCGACGACCAGACCGGCGAGTCACCAGAGATGAACCGGCAGTTCCGCCGCATGCTCAGTGACCCAAACGTCAAGGCGCCGCTGTTCGCCAAAATCTTCGGCGTGGCAGCCCAAGAGATTCAAATCCACCCGTACAAGAAAAAGGACGACCGCTCACAGGCCGTTGCGGATTACATCGATTGGAACCTGACGCGCCGCTTCAAGGGCGGGATGCCGTCGCTTATCTGGCACATCCTGATAGGCGGTGCCATCGACGGCTACAGCGTGAACGAGCGAGTGTGGGGCATCCAGATTCGCGGGGAGTACGCCGGCAAGCACGTCCTGAAGAACGTCAAGCCGAAGATTCCGAACCTGGATTTCATGCCGCTCCTGGACCAGTGGAAGAACATTGTCGCCCTGCGCGGCCTGCGGTTCAGCAGCGGGGAGAACTTCGATCCGAAAGACTTCATCATCTACGCGAACACTCCGATATTCGGCTCGCCCGTGGGGCACAGCGACTTGCGGGCGGCATACGGGCGCTACTGGATGCTGGACACGGTGACTAAGGTTCGCGGCATGGGCGCGAAGAAACGGGCGCTCCCAATTGTCGGCGCTACCTACCGCGATCCAACGAAGCAGGCCGCGCTCAACAGAGACATGGCGCAGATCGAGTCGAGCAATTGGCTTACGGTCCCGGAAGGCGTTCAGCTTCAAGTCCTGGAACTCGCAGGCACGGCGAACGATTACTTCAGTTCGTTTTGCAAAGACCTGCGCGAAGAGATCGTGATGAGCATTCAGCTTGCGTTGCTCGGCTCGATGCAGGGCGGGCAGGGAGTGCAGCGCGGTAGTTCGGCCGTCCACAAAGACACGGCCGATCTTGGCAAGTGGTGGTTGCAGACTCAGTTCCTTGATTTGCTGAACAACGAGGAGACGGGCCTGATACCGGACATGGTGGATAGGAATTTCCAGACCATAGACGGCTACCCACACGCGAGCGGCGGTGGAATCGACGAAGCGGAGCTTGCCGAGTCGCTGAAGATAGACACGGGCCTCGGCGCGATCGGCTGGCAGTTCGATAAGGAAGAACTTGAAGACAGGTACGGCCGGGCGTGGTGCGATGACCCGGCGAAGGTGCTCAAGATGCCAGCGCCGGCCGCTGCTGGGGCGGGGCATCCGTTCGGTGCGAATGCGGAGACGACCGTACTTCAGCCCGTGCCGCACCTGCCAGCGCCTGAAATACCGTATGTCCACATGGGACCGAAAGCCACGCCGGGGGTCGCGGCTGCCGAGCCCTTTCGATTCTCAGAAGAGTGGGAGCGTTATCTCAACAGCGACAACTCCCGCGCCGACTGACAAGCAAGTCTCTCTCCCCGGAATCGACGGCGAACGCGCCCAGAAACTCCTGACAGCTTCCGAGCGGCTCGGCGTCGCCGTCCTGGGCACCGTAGCCAAGTCGGCCGTCAAGCGGCTACTCGACAGTCCCAATCCCCGCAACGTCAAGCGGCTCTTCAACAGCGCCGAGATACGCCAGCTCACCGAAGCGCTCGCGGCAACCAATGGTACGGCCGAATTGCTCGGGCGCTCGCGCATCCATTTGCGACTCGACAAGGTGAAGAAGCACTATGAGTCATTCGGCGGGCCGGGCAGCGGAGTTGTCGGGCATACGACGGAGAGAGAGAAATGGATGCCAGGGCACCGAGAAGAACATTCCCTGAATAACATCGAGAAAAACCCGGCGCAGGAAGATGTGTGGAACCAACTAAAGAACACTGCCGATAACGCTGGACTTGAACACAACGCCGCTGGCAGATACGAAAGCAAAGGCGGGTCGAAATATTTTCAGGCGTATGCAAAAGACGGTCGCGTTTTGCAAGTCAGGGTATCCGACCATGAGACCCGCGGCGCTGGTGAAGTGCTTGTTAGGCCGGGTGAACTTGGGAACGAGATTCATCTGACGCGAACGATGAATCCGGAACAATATCAGGCCAAACTCGCGTATGTGAAAAATCGAATTGCTGGTCATGCAGATTCGCCAAAGGCCATCAATGATGATCTGTCCGGGATGACGAAATCGGACATGACGCAAGAGGCAAGACGCCTCGGTATTCCTTTGAAAGGAATGTCTGCGGATGGATTGAAGGATGCCATCCGGCAAAAGAGAGCCACTGTACACCACGCCGAGTTCCGTTCGTTCGCCGACGAACCCACGGACTTCTCCCGATTCGACGACCCACCAAAGGACAAAGACCCGGTGACGGGGATCAAGCCGCTGCCGCCGGAGAAGGCAATCCTCTACTTCCAAGGGCTGGTTCCAACTCTCGGCGTTGACCCGAAGCGATTTCCAGAGACGCAGCGGCGGCAGGCGTTCACGCTGGCGGTCGCAACAGACGAGACGCTGCTGGGCAAGGTGCAGGACTTGATCGGGCAGCGGCTGGCGACGGGGAAGGGGATTGGGAAAGCGCCAAAGGAGATTGACGCGCTGCTGAGCGAGGCGGGGGTGACGCCGAAGAATCCTTACTATTCGCAAATGGCATTTCGCACGAACATGAAGGATTCGTACACGACCGGCGCGGACGAAGAGATGAAAACGCCGTTGATGAAAACGTGGTTCCCAGTCTGGCGCTACAGCGGAATTAGCGACGGCAGACAGCGGCCATCGCACGCCATTCACTTCGGCCGTTACTTCCAAAATGACGCGACGTTTGCCGAAGTGCGCGATTCGGTCAAGGGCGAGTTCGATGGGTATTCGTGCCGCTGCGATCCTATCCCCATCGACAAAAACGAGTGGGCACGCCTTCAATCGGCCGGCGCGGAAGTGTCCACGTTCGCGGAAAAGTTCGGAGGGCCGGGAAGCGGTCCGCGACCGGGCCACACCTTTACGGTCGAAAGCGGGGGCGTGTTAGTCGCTCACAATGTTGACCCGAACCTAGTCGATCACAAGCCGATTGAGCAGCAGATAGCCGAGAATGACAACACGCTTAAGGACGCGGCTGCCCGTGCAAAGCCGATGGTAGGGCTGATTCGGTCAGGGCAAGACTTGTATCACCTTCCCGCGCCTCAATACGAATTGAAGCCGGATGGTCGATTTCAGGTTTACGATGGCAATGCTCGCACAATTGCCTATAAGGCTGCCGGGAAGAACGTGCCTCATGCTGTCATCGTCGATTCCAAAGGCGAGGCACTTTCCAAACTCCCAGCAGACCGCCACGCCGAACTACCCGACCAGCGCCAAGACAACGGCTACCAGTGCGGTGCCGCCGCTCTCCAATCCGCCCTGCAAGCATTCGGCCAAACCGTCTCCGAAGATGACCTTGCAACCGAACTCGGCACCACCCGCGAAGCCGGCACGCCGCCGCAAGCGATTATCGCCGTGGCACGAAGGCGCGGTCTGAACGTACAGGACTGGCAGGAACTCGGCATCGCTGGACTGAAAGCGTTCACGGCACGCGGGGCGGTTGTGCTCTGCCCGATCCAGGCTCACGGCAACGCAGCCGAGTACGCGGCGCTTGAAGGTGGCCACTGGATTGCGGTAGAATCGGTAGACGACAAGGTGCATTATCAAGACCCGACCAGCGGGCCGGAGACGGAGACGCCGGAAGAGTTTCTTGCGCGGTGGGTGGACCGGGCGGCGGATGGGAAGACTTACGTTCGATACGGGATTGTGGTGAGCAAATGATCTCCGGCTACAACTTCACCGACAACCTTCAGGGCCGCCTCGATGCGATGCTCGAAGCGCTGAACCCGGACGACATCCCGTTTCTTGTGGCGGCCGTTCGATTCTGGGCAGCGCAGCATTTGCGGCTGTCGGTGAAGGAACGGCGCGAGAAGGAACTGCTTGAGGAAATCAACGCATGAGCCAACGCACCATTGACACGGAAGCCAACCAGAAGAAGCTGCGGCTCTTGGATCAGACGATCATTCGGCTGCAAGGGGAGGTGTTGCGCAAGGGAATTTACGGCACATTTGCTATTGAGTTCGATTGCAACGACGGCACGATAAAGGATATCCGAACGGTGAGGAAAGAAAGTCAGCGGCACGAAATTTCAGAGAATGTGCTTGCAACGGCTCCCGAATCGGTATAGGCTAACGCCAATCGGGTAGCAGCAATTCCGGCCACACGGCCGCAATGAAGCCCCCAACGTGATCTACGTTTGGGGGATTATCCCATCCCAGCCGAGCTTGATGACTGTGTAGCAGCCGTTGGTGACAAGGCGGAAAATCCTTGGGCCTTATGCCAGTGGTCCAAACAAGAGGGCAAAGGATACTTCGCTAAATCAGAGAACTACGGCGAGTCGTGCAAGAACATGGCCGACGCGATGGCGGAATTCAAAGCGCTTCCGGCGGATAAGGTCGCGGAGTTCGGTGGGCCTGGGAGTGGACCACATCCAGGAGATGGCGGCACAAAAGACGTTTCTCTCCCGAACAATCCAAAGAAACTGAACATAGACACCGCTGCCGCTTTTCTAAAGCAGAAGGGCTACACACTCGGCAAGGGCGCATCCGTTGTCCACGATGGCACGGTCAGCACGCAATACGAATTGACCTTGCCGTCAGGGGAGAAGAAGACGGCCAGCGTCGGGGCAATTCGTGACATCCTTTACGCCAAGCCTGCTCAGCACGCCGAAACCTTCAGTGAATCCCCAATCCTCCGCACCGACTTCGAGGAAGTTGACCCGCGTGTCGCCGAAGCCGTCCGCCAGAAAAAGTACCGCAAGGTCAGCGCCGAGGTTTACGACTCACCCCCAGAGGGCATCCCCCACCAGCGGGTAGTGGAGGAACTTCGTGCCCGAGGCCACGATCCGAACCGCGTCAAGCTGGCCGCCAAGACCTACGCCGAAAAGCGCATGGCCGAACTGAAGGCTGAAGGCCAGCAGGTGGACAAGCGCGGATTCCAGGCGTTGATCGAAGAGGGCATGCGCGTGCCGCTCGGCAAGATGCTGCGCCGCGTTGTTCTGCTCGGTGGGGAAATCCCGCAGCTCAAGACGCTGGCCGACATACCGGCTCCGCAGGGGGCAGGTGCCCACACGACCATTCCTGGGGTTGAGGCGTTCGCCATCGGGACTCACCGTTTGAAGTCTTACGACCCGGACGACTTGACGGATATGAAGCGGAACTTCGCCGCGTTCAGCACAGGGCCGAAAGCTCTGGTCCGCGTGCCGGTCGTCTTGGGCCACGAAGAGAATCAGGAGTATCTGGACCGCTCGGATTTGCCGGCGGCCGGGTGGGTTGCGAGAGCTTACCGGGAAGAAAAGCCCGTTCGGTGTCTCAAATTCTCGGAAGTGAGGCCCGCGAAGACGCGGGGGAGCTTTCATGTTTTCGCCGAAGTCGAATCGTACCTTGACCCGCTTAACGCAATTGGCGCTTTAGCCGGAAGCGAGCCTGCAATGAGCCACGAAGAGATGATTCAGTTTCTCACCCAAGCCGGGTGGAAGCCGGAAGTGCTGGCCAAGATGGACGACGAAATGCTCGCGGAGTGCGTCCGCAGCGAGCAAGAGGAAGGCGAGGGAGACGCGACTCCCAACGCAGACGGCGCTCCTGCCTCTTCGCCGTTCGCGGATATGACGCCGCCCATAGCCGATACGCCGATGGCCGACGCACAGGCCCCGCTTGCAACGCCGCTTCACACCGCAATAGCCCCTATCAACAAACCCGCAATTGCAGGAGAACAACCAATGGCAGCCGCACCCGCAGCGACCCCGCCGCATCCGAGTGCGGCCATGCCTCCGCCGAAGCAAATCACCACCACGCACAAATACGCCGAGATGGTGCAGGACGTGGCCAAAGCCGTCCGCGAGCAAATCCAAGCGGAGATTGCGCCAATCCGGCATAACGTCCAGAAGTTCGCCGAAGACTCCAAGCGCGCCCGCGCAGAGAACGTCATCGCGGTCTACAAGGATCGAATTCAGCCGTGGGAGATGGACGAAGGCGGGAAGCTGCCGACGCTCCTGAACGACCTGCTCCGCTCGGATGACAAGACCGTCGTCCACAAATTCAAGGAAGGCAAGGTCGAAAAGCAGCTCACCGAATTCGACTTGCTTGTCGAGAGGATCAAGAATCGCAAGCCGATCAACTTCAGCGAAAAGATGCCCACCAGCGGCGAACTCATCAAGGATTCCACGGACGAAGAGGAAGTCGAGAAGGTCAAGCGGCGAATTGAGCAACCGAAGTTCCAAAATGCGCTCCGTGCCGCCGGCAAGACCACGAAGGATTTTGTGGCGAAGTTCAGCGAACTCCGCAAAAAGAACCCGAACCTCACGGCCGAAGCCTACGGCGTTACCGACAATTAAGGCCCTATTGGGAGTTGAAACGTGGCTAATGCAACCGCTCGCGTAGGTCGGGGGACCGTCTCGTTCAACAACGAGATTCGGGCTCACTCTTGGGGTACGCTGTCAGCCGCATTGCAGCTCTACGCCGGTACGATGGTGGGGCTGACGGCCGGCGGTTTCCTGGCGAAGTTCGATGATACCGTCTCGCTCCGATTCTTCGGCCTCATCCTCGAACAGGATGGCAACCCGAAGATTCCGAGCGACGGATCGGCCAGCGCTACGGCCGGGGCCCAGGTGCTCGATGTCAACGTCAAGCAGCCCAAGCGATTCGAGCTGAACATCGCCAGCGTTGCCGTCACGGACATCGGCCGCCGGGTGTACGCGCTGGACGATCAGACTGGCACGCTGGACCCGAGCGCCACGACTTACGGCAACCACATCGGCACCGTCTACGATCTTGTCTACGCCACGAACGGCGGTTCGCCGGTTGCCAATTACTGCCTTGTGGAACCGATCTACTCACTGCCGCAAGGGCGGCAGAATCAAGTGCTGATTGCGAATGGCGCCGTGCAGCTCAAAGACAGCGATGTCATCCTGAACAAAGCCGGCGTCCTGGCAGCGACCATCGCGGACCCGACTTCCGGCGCTCACGACGGCATGAAAATCAGGATTCAATCCGTCACGGCCTTCGCTCACACGCTCACGGCTCCGAGCGGCTTCAACGCTTCCGGCACTGTTGGAACGTGGGGCGGGGCCAAGGGTGACGGAATGGAGATCATGGCATTCGGCGGAAAGTGGTATGCAAATTGGCTCCGCAACGTGACGCTCAGCTAGGAGTCTGAATGTTCAGGATCAAGCGAGTTAAAAACATCCCCCCGCCAGCTATGGGTGGAGCTGCTACCCACTACGCGACTGCGGTTGTGGCCGGGCAGATTACCGGACTCACCCCGAATGTCGAGAAGGCCGGAGCGTTCTCTGCCGAAGTTGTTGCGCAAGTGAAAGCCTGCTACGTCGGGCGCGAGAACACGGGGAAGTTGACGTTTGAAGAGATTGCACCTGCGGTGGTAGTTGAAGAAAAGCCCGAACCGTCCGTGACTGAAACGGCGACGACTGAAACCAAGCCGGCTCTGCCCGGCCGAAAGAAAGTTTAAGGAGTTAGCCAATGGCCGTTGACGTAAGTGAATTCTCCGTGTTGGCACGGGCGGAATTTCAGAATCAGCTCATCGAGTCCTACGCCAAGCCCTACCCGGCCGACATCGACGCGATTGTCGATGAGTATCCGTCAAAGACTTCCGTTGAAACTTACGCCTACATGAGCAACATCCCGCGATTGCGAGTGTTCAAGCGCGACTCGCCAGCAGTGCAGATCGTCGCGGACAAGTGGACCGTGCCGAACATCACCTACCGCGCCGGCCCGATTGTCGTTCAAAAGGAATCGCTGGACGATGACCAGATCGGTGGCTATCTGCGGTCGGTTGCCTCGCTCCCAAAGCAGGCGCAGAAGGACATCAGCTACAAGATTCTGGCGGTGCTGGCTGCCGGGGCGACAACGCCTTGCTTTGACGGCACGAACCTGTTTGCCGGTTCCCATACCATCGGCAGCGGGAATAACTCCATCACGGCCGACGAGGCGTCCAACGACGGCAAGACGCACAAGATCATCGCCGTCATCACGGACAACCCGGCAAAGCCGATGCTGTTCCAAAATCGGGAACCGCTCAAGTATTTGCAGGACGACTACTCTCCGCAAGCGCTTGAAGCCCGCGAGTTCAAATATTGGGCCGATACTCGCTTTGGTGTCTCGCCGGCAGCGTGGTTCACCTGCATCCTGCTCACGATCACGGACACGCCGACGCTGACGGAGCTGGACACGAACTTGACCGCGATTTGCGACCAGTTCCGCACGTTTACTCTGCCCAAGGGATCGGACACGGACGACGTGCAGTATTTCCACGAGGGCTGGGTTCCGGATGCAAGCAACTTCACTCTCCTGTGCAACATGGGACTGGCGCAGCGGCTGGACAAGCTACGGACCACAGACCTGATTGCGAGCGGGACCGGCGGGGCAGTCGTTAATAATCAGTACCAGAACAAGTTCAAACTGATTCCGACCTCTTCGCTTGGCGCGTGATATCAGTGAAAGGGCAGCATGTTGGACCCCGCAGACATTGGCACCAGATTCGATGAACCGGCCGACTCGGCGAACATGCAAGCCGGGCAGGGAATCACGCTGTTCGCGCTCCTGAAAGGCGTGCTGCTTGAACTCAAGATGATCAGAACGGCGCTTGCCGAAACGCAGGACCAGACCGGAGAGACGAACTAATGGACCCGGCAATCCAGATCGTTCTCACGATGTCCCAAGATGGGAATGTGAACGTCAAGTTGAGTGGCTCGCGGCTGGATAAGGTGACGATCCTCGGCATGCTTGAGATGGCGAAGTCGGCCATCACGGTGGAGAAGAAGGAAGAGGCACAGGCACCAATACTGCTTGCACGCAGGGCAATATGAGCGACGTTTTCCAGATAAATCTTACCGTGGCTGACGGGCAAGTCGCCACAACGGCGACTGAGATAACCAAGGGGCGCGGCAACCACGCGCGGCCGTTGGACCTTACGTTTGCCAACGTCGGTGGGCAGGAAGAGACGCTCATCCTCAGTATTTCCCGTGGCGGCGGGACGGCTCGGCGACTCAAACGGGTTGTGCTTTCACCGGATGAGCAGCTTGAAATCTGCGCGTTGGCGCTCAACAGCACTGACAGCCTGTTGGCCCAAACTAGCAACGCGGCGTCGGTTGATTTCGTGGTCGCAATCGCATCGGGACACGCTCCGTATGCAATGCACGTTTTTGACGACAAGGGCGGGCTGAAGTCCGCGCCTTATATCCTTGAACAAATCGAGTCGCTTACTGGCGCACCGTAAACACGAAAGGTGAACTATGTCCATTTCTTCACAGATTTTTGCTTCGGTTCGTCAGGGTGCCCGTGCCTTGTTCGCAAGTGGTGGAGTGCAGACCCTGCAACAAAATCAGGGCGGGGACCTCCTCACGTCATTTGTCCTGCCGGAGCGTTCCGAGCTTGTCCGGCTCGGTAACTCCTACGGGGCACAGATCAAGGAAGCCAACGCCTTCACGCTCTTGATAACCATCCCGACGACGCTGGCCGGGCTGGCGCTTCAGAACGGCGAGAAATCGGGCGGAAAGAGCTATCTGATCGACCGCTGCTGGTACAAGAACGTGACCACCACGGCGGCGGCGAATTATGTCAGCTTGCTCGGACAGGTCATCATTCCTGGAACGGCCCTCGTTGCCGATTCCGCGAACAAGACGATTCAGAGCCTGTCCGGGAAGGCGACCTATGGCGGGTTGGCTCAGATTGCACTGGCGTCAACCGCAGTCGGTGCCCTTGCCGACAAATGGTTTGTGCTCGGCACAACCGGAAGTCAGCCAACTTCGACCTCCATTGCTGCCGGCATCGAGGCTTTTGTTTACGGTCGATACCTTGTGCCGCCACAAGGAACCTTCGCTCTTAACGCGCAGGAAGCGGTCTCCGGCGGCACGGGCATTCTCGGCATCGAGTGGCACGAAGTACAATGTGATCTCGGCTAGTCCATTCCGCAGGAGCGGTTATTCCTTGGGGGCGGGGCGGCCTTTGCCCCGCCTTTTTTGTTGGGCTTGGAATGTTCACGAAGCCGGCGGACATTGAAGGCCAATTGCAGTTCGTTCTGCAACAGCCTGGCGGGCTGACAGCGACCTACTGGTCGTTTATGATCCCGCGCGCCGAGAATGCGGCCTACTGGACTGTCGTCAACGCTTTGATGATTCGCGGATACACGAAGGCGCAAATAGACCAGTGGGACCGCGGCAAGGAATTCGAGCAGGACATTGCCCTTTGGTTCCTGCTTTCAAACCATAAGGCCGCGAGTCCGGGCGAATTCGATAAGGGCATCCTCGGAGTGCTGGACCGGAGAGGCGAACTGGCGACAACGCTTTTGACGATCAGTGGGATTTATCAAGACCCTGCTGGAACGATTGGGCAGACGGCTCATGGTGCATTCGATACGTCGGCAGACTTGTTCGTGCCGGACGATCCGAACGATTCGAGGATTGGTTCACCAATGGTGTTTTGATGGCTGGCGTAGCACAACAAATGACCTTGGGAGAGATGGCTGTCTGGGCCGACAGGACCGGGCAGAGCATCGCCAACAAGGACTACTCCGAGCCGTTCCAGGTATGCGCCGGGATCATCGCGCGGCACACGAAAGAGAACTTCGAGGGCGGACACGATCCGCAGGGGAACGCTTGGTTGCCGCTGAAACATCCGCGCTCGAAAAAGGGGGACGCCACGCCATTGCGAGACAAGGGGCTGCTCATGGGCAGCACGCAGGCGGGCGGTGCCCACGTACAGCAGATTAGTTCCAATGTGCTCATCACCGGGAGCAACCTTGAGTACGCAGCCATCCACAATTACGGCGGAACGATCACGATGCCGGAGAGACAGGGGACGGCGGTAACAACAAAGAAGCGTGGCGAGAGTAGGCGATTATTTGCCAGGCGCACCAAGGCGACGATGAAGAAACTACAGACGCGAACGTATCATTTCATCGTGCCGAGCTACACGATCACAATTCCCCAGCGGCAGTTCGCCGGGTGGAACCAGACGATGGTTAAAGAGTGCGTGGACGTGTTAGCCGAGTTCGCTCTGGCGGGGGTCTGAAATGGCTGCGGTCCTAACCGTGGTGGACAATGCGGCGGTGCCATCGGGTGTGGTTGCGACGATTGCTGGCTCTGGCGGCGCTTCCACAAATGCGATGTTCTACATGCGCGTTGACGCCGGGCAGACGTTCACGACCTGGCAGACGGCTGGGACACGCACTGGAGATGGTACAGTGGCGATAACGCTCAATACCGGCATCTACTGGTTTCGCTGCGACAACACCAGCGGCGGTTCCACGGTGACGATGAACTTTGTTCTCTTGGGCGTGACGGACGGATTGAAGGCGGTTCACGAACGGATCATTGCGGGCATCGTGGCCGGGCTGCCGACACTGATTGCTGCCGGAAAGATTCCGGGCATCGGATCGGCTCAGCGAATCGTGGATATGACCGAGCTCGACTTCACCAAGATGGACTTCCCCGCGCTGGCCGTCTGCACTCAGCTTTCGGCGTCGGCCCCAGCGGAGCAACAGCTTGGCGGATCGAACTTGCGGGATGACATCGGCTTTGCGACCTACGTGGTTTTCTTGGACAATCCGGGTGGCAAATACGTCGAGGCACGGCCGTCATTCCTGTTGGCTCGGCAGAACATCTTCCGGTGGTTTCGCCAGCAGCACTTGGCCGGGGTTGCCGACGTTTACAACTGCAAGCCGGAGCCGGGTCCGGTGCTGGAAATCAAGCGTGACTCGCTTGCGTGGGTTGGAACAACGCTGCTCTTGCGGCACTTAGTCCGTGACATAAGGGGTTAAAAAATGGCGCAACCTCCAAGTGTAGGCGTAGCTTCCCATTTAGGAATGGCCGCCGATGTAACCTCGACTCCAGCCGTGGCGACGGAGGAATACGAGTTCCTTTCCGAATCGCTTGCATCGGAACGTGAGATCGTCCGCAACGAGGGTTTGCGCGGGACGCGGCTGCATCCGGTAGAGAGAATCCGGCAGGGGCGCATGACGCCGGGCGGCACGATTGAAATGGAACCGACTTATGCGGACTTGGTTAATCTTTTGCCGCGTGCCATCGCGGCGGCAGTCGCCGGAGCTGGCTTCAACACATACACGGTGGGCGATACGGCTCTGCCGTATTTTCAAACGATCATCTACCGGGTCGCAAGTCTCTTCACGTATACGCAATGCAAAATCAATCGAACGACTTTCCGCGGGTCCATTGGGCAGCCTCTCAAGGTGTCATTCGAGGTCGAGGCTCTAAACGAAACGAAGACGGATGCAGGCAGTTTCCCGGTGCTCACCATCGCTGCGAATGCGCCTTTCATCTTCACGGACTCCACAGCCGCCTGTGTTTCGCAAATAACCTTGGGCGGAACGGCTTACCAGATTCAGGAATTGGAGTGTACGGTCGATTGGCACTTGAAGACAGACCGCTTTATGAACTCGCAGACGCGGACTGACCTGGTGAGCCTTGACCTGACAATCCCGACGCGATTCGTGGTTCCGTTCACTTCGGACACGGTGGCGCTTTACGACAATGCCGGAGCCGTATCTGGGATTGCGGCGGCAGCGAACTTCACCTACCTCGGTGCCGGTGGTGGCGCCGCAGGCGTAAATCTAAAATTCACGTTTGGCAATCTGGTATTCCCGGCCCGCAAATCGCCGGTGGTGCCGAACCGGGACGAGATCACAATGACCTTGGAAGGCGAAGCTCGCAAGACCGGGGCAACAGCCCCGCTGGTCGTGCAGCTTGACTCTACTCCTTAGGAGGGATGATGGGACTTCGGTTGATTCGAGACGGATACACGCGGACGGGATACATCCCGGCAGTGGAGGGATTAAACGACGCTCTACGTTTTACCTACAGACCGGCTACGTGGCCGGAAAAGGAAGAGTATTGGAAGCGCGATGCGATTTCGCGTGACGAGAAGACGATCCGAAAGGACTTGATTGCCTTCCTCAAAGGGAAGTTGATTTCATGGGAAGACCCGATGGAATGCACTCCTGAAAATGCGGCGTCTCTTGATCCGCCCGCGCTCTTGCAGTCGTTGCTGCTCATCATCAGCGGCGGCGCTCTATCCGATTCGGACCCAAAGGACGCCGGCAAGCCGGCCGAGACGTTTCCAAAACCTGCCTAATGATGCGTGGTTTGAGCGCATGGCGGCGAACTTGATTGAAGGGTTGTCGCTTGAACTGTCTCACCCTGAACTGCCGACGTGCGATGATTGCCAGAAATGGATTTATGGGAGCGACTGGCGAAGGACGGAACGGGGCAGGCCGCCGAAGCCGCAAGAGCGACCGAAGGGAACTCCGCTGCCGTGCATCAATTGTCCGAAGTCTCGCGTCCACAACACGCCGCGGCCGGACAGGGAATTGACGAATGAGAACCGGGCGGCGCTGGCCTACTACCACCTGTGCCAGGCGGACGCGACGGGGCTGATTCCCAGAGACTTGATAGTCGTGCAGAACAATGCCTTGATCGGCCGGGCAATCGACCAGTGGAACCGTGGGAAAGAAGACTTGACGCCGATCCTGTTGGCCATGTTCGCTGGGAGTAAGAAGCGGTGAGCGACCTTGCCGAAGTAACGAAAAACGTGGTGACGATCCTCAAGGTCCAGAGTGACCGAAGTGTGAAAGAAGCGTTCGGTAGCATGGGGGCCGGTGCGCGTGCAGCACAAGCAGAATCAGACAAAGCCCTTGAAGCACTCAAAAGGAAGTTGGAAGAGCTTGCCAACAAAACGGAAGAGACAGGCAAGCGCGGCGGCAAGGCAGTAATGGGCCTTGCCCGCGATATGCGGGTCTTGGATCGTGGCACGATGGCGGTTCAGCATGGCATGTTCGGGCTGCTGGCTTCCGCGTCGATTCTAGATGACCGTTTCAGCAAGGGCCTGATAATCGCAGGATCGTTCCACAGTTTGACGCAGGTTATCCGTGGAACAGCAATGTCCCTCAGTGGCGCTCATCTTGCTGGCGGCGGTATCGGACTGGCAGGAACGCTTGGGTTGGCAGGTGCGGCGCTGGTAGGCTTCGCTGCTCTTGCGGTTGGCACTATTCCGTCACTGCAAAACAGCCTCGGCAAATGGTTCAACAGTATGACGGAAGACGGGCAGCGGGCAATCGCCACGATAAAGAAGCTCAAGGAGCTGCTTGAAGATAACGCTTTCGCTCGCAGTCGTGGGTTTGGCCCGGCAGCAGTTGAGGCAGAGGCGACAAGTCGCATCGGCGTGATGGCTCCGTACCTGGAACGGCAGCAGGCATTGCGAGCACAGGGGCAGAATGCCGGGTTGCAAATCGCGGCACTCGGCATGTATCCCGGCAAGTTTCAAGAGGCGGCCGGAACCGGGATGCACAAGCAAGGCGACTTGCTCCACGAAATGCTGACGCAGGGGCGGCCTGGTCAGTTTGAAAATCAGTTCGCTGAAGCACAAAAAAAGATCAGGGCCGAGACGTTCAAGCCCACGGAGATTCCTGCGGAACTTAAACGGAATCAGTTTGTTGCTGGTGGCGAGCTTAGCATCGCACAGCAGGAAGAGGCGGAAGCCAAGAAAAAGCTGGGCGCTTATGAAAAGATGTTCCAGATTCAGCAAAAGATCGAACTAATTAGGACGCGAGAGAACCAACTGAAAGAAGAAGGCGATAGGGGGGTGCTTACCAGTCAGAAAAACAGACACCGGTACAGGGAGAGCATCTGGGGGGTAATCTTTCCGATTGGAACGCTCGCCGAGAACATTGTCAACAGACCTGGATCGGCGAGATTCGCCAAATACACTCCCGGTCGTGATCCGAGATATCGGGAACTTGAAGGCCAAGAAAGAGCTTTGGGACGGCAGTTGCCGGAAGGTCCTCCGCCAACTGAAGCTGTCCGCGCTCAGATTGCTAAAGCACTTGCCGCCGCCCAAGAGCGCGTCTTTCAAGCCCTCGACAAACAGCGACTTTCCCAAGAGGCCATCAACCGCCTTGAATTGGAGCAATTGAAGTCCGCCCAGCAATACCACGCCGAGCAAGAGAAGACCTTCCACGCAATCGTAATGCAGGAACAGGCCAAGAAGGCCGCACTGACGTCGGAACTCGGCTTGATGAAGCCGGAAGAGAAAGCACGGGCCTTGCAAGTTGCTCAGAAGTTCGCGGGCGGTGGTAAGGTGTCCGGGGAAGAGATGGACTTTGCTCGGCAGCACAGTTCCTTGTTCGGGGAGAAGATTCACGAAATGGGGCTTGCGGCCGGGGAGAAGGATAAGTCAACGCAGGAAATCATGCGCTTGCTCGGCACGGATCGGCGATTGGAGCAGGCGAAAGCGGCGGAGAAATTTGAGGCGACGATCAACGCGGAGATCAAGCACCAGATTGACGTGAAGATTGCGATTGACGAGGCGAGCCTGTCAAAAGAGCTTGGACAGAAATTGCTCCCGCTGCTCATCAAGGCATTCAAGGAATCCGAGCGGCAGGGTGCCGACGCGGTTGTGAAAGAGATGGGGCGGCAGGATATCGAGAAGAAGGCTGCCGAGCGTCAAGCGGCCGGGGCGGCTGGGCGCTGAGTGCGTGGATATCGCGGGCCATGCCGACAAAGACATCAATCACGGCAGCGGTGAGAACGAGTCCGCAGGCAACAGCAACCCAAGAGAAAGCTGACAGGTGGAACGCCTGTGACGAAAAGATGTCGATGAAAAAGAACAGCGGGCAGACCAGAAATGCGGCTGCGATTAGAAACGTGGAATAGGCAGAGAGAAAGCGAAAGCGCCACGGCTCCAACGGATCACGATGGACTTTTACCTTGGCTTTTTTGACAACAGCAACCGTGGAAACCTTGTCCTGGTCATGGCATTCCCGGCAGCGAATGATCTGGCCGGCAAGATTGCCGGCGACCGGATAAGACTGACCGCAGTTCCCGCAAGTGAATTGAGCCATACCGACCTCCAAGGGAATCGTATACCGTGGGAATCCTAAATGCAACTCAGCTACGGACCCCTGTTACACGCCTTGAACGAGACGGCCATCTCAATCAGCGGCGAGACGTTGCAGGGCGACGACGGACGTGTCTACGGCAAGAGAGAAACGTGGACCATCCACGGGTTTCTGATTGCCGATACGCAGGCCGGGCTGGAAGCGCTCATAGCAGTTCTGGATCAGGGCTACAGCTACAACGGCCTGACGGCCACGCTGTACGACAACGTGGGCAACATCGCGCGGCGGATGAACGGGACCACGAGCATCGGCAAGACAGCGGTGAAGTTCGGGCCGAACTATCCGGAAGATGGCCAATCGACCGCAGAGTTCAGCACGTTCCGCAACTACACGATCACGGTAGAGGGGTATGGCCCTGCGTTCCGGGGGAATCCGGTCATCAGCTACAACGAAATCCTCTACTTCACCGGGACGGGAGAAGGGGAGTTCGTCATCCGGCAGCCGACGCGAAATCTTCCCCAGAGACAACCCGTGAGCGAAGCGACGCCGTACCACGCTGTCCAGCGCGGGCAGGCAATCGGGCTGAAAGACTGGCCTGTGCCGGGAAACCCAATCTGGTCTCAGGACGAACACAAGAGCAGACGGAAGATAACGCCGTCTCACCCGATGCACGTTTTCTCTGCGCTCGGCGCGCCGATCTATACTCACTTCAAGGTTGAGTGGGATTACGAATTCGAGGCGGTTGACGCGCTGCTAGGCCAGCCGAACTTGTGGAGGCCGTAAATGGCGACGAATGGATGGCGCGGCGGGGCTACTCCTGTGGCACAAATCGGCTACCTCGTTCCGAGCGCGGTTGTGATCGGCTCAGTGTTCACCGTCACCATCAACAGCAAATCCGTGACCTATACCGCTGCGAATGGAACCGTGGCGGACGTGACGGCCGGGCTTGCTGCCGCCTGCGGTGCGCCAACGGCACCGGCCGAATTCGCGGAGATACTTTGGAGCGACAAGACGACCTATCTGCTGGCCACGGCTGCAATCGCCGGGGTGCCGTTCACTATTTCGTCTACGGCCGCCACGCTTGGGGGTGCGCTTACGAATGCGACCACGCTCACCGTCCCCGTCAACGGCACGTTCACCGACGTTCTTACGGGTGGAACACTGGCTTTCAACACCACCTATTTCTACCGCGTGACGGCTTACAACGCGGCTGGCGAGACGACGGCCAGCACGGAGACAAGCAAGCTCACGGCGAACGACGCGGCCAACACGCACAAGATAACGGTTGCCTGGTCCCGCGTTCCTGGCTCCGCCGGCTACAAGGTCTACGGTCGTTCTACCGGTGCCGAACTCTTCATCGCAGCCGTCACGGGCGAGGCCACGCTGACGTACACGGATGACGGCACGATAACGCCAGCCGGCGCGCTGCCAGGTGCCAACACGACGGCCACGGCAAGCGCTGGGCCGAATGATATCAACGTCGCGGCGAACTGGTCACTCGGAGCCGTGCCCGTTGCCACGAATGACGTGGTGTTCGAGAGCGGGAATATCGACGCGCTCTATAACCTGGGGGCGCTGGCAGCCGTCGCCTTCAACAGCCTGACTATCATGTCCACTTATACCGGCAGAGTGGGACTGCCGCAGTACGCGGCGGCCGGGTATGCCGAGTATCGGGCCACGTACTTTGCCTTTCTCTCCCCCACGGTGACGGTTGGGCAGGGCGGCGGGCAGGGATCGTCGCGGATCAAGCTGGACTGTGGTGCCAACGCCGGCGCGGTTACGGTCTACCGAACGGGAACGAATCAGGATGCGTCTGGTCTAGAGGCATTTCTTTACAAGGGTGCGAATGCGGCGAACTCGTTGGAGTGCTACGGCGGGACCACAGGCGTTGCCGTGTTGGCCGGAGATACGGCGACGGTGCCGACGATATTCGTTGGCCCTGGGGCCTCTGTGCGTTGCGGAAGCGGTTGCACGCTGACGACAATTAAGCAAGAGGGCGGCAACCTTGCGACCTACGCCGCTTTCACCACGGGAACCATCAACGCTGGAACGTGGAATCACTACACGGGCGCGGTAACGACGTTCAATCAGTACGGCGGGACAACCTTCTATCAGTCAACCGGCACGCTGACGACGCACAACGCCTACGGGGGAACAATCGACTGCACGAAGGATTTGTCAGCGCGGACGTTCACGAACTCAAACTGGAACGGGCCGTTCAGCTTCCTTGACCCGCTCCGCACCGTGACGTTCACGAATCCGGCGACTTCCAAGGTTCCGTGGTCGAAACTGAAACACGACTTCGGGCCTAGCTTTACGGCGGCGGTGGTGTGATGCCTGACAGGCCGGGCGCGATGCTCTGGGATGGAGTCAATGACGGCGGGTTTCTTTCGGGGGAAGGGACTCGCTCGCACGGCATGTCTCCGAGCATCGCAACGATGGAGATTCTGCCACAACTGGACCCACCGGCCGAAGCAGGAGACTTGATCTTTGAGTACGGCGACGTGCAGGTCGTCTGGAAAGATTGCTGCGTTGACTACGCTGCTTTCAGAGCCGGGCAAGAGGGGCAGACGTGGACGCTGCCGATCCTTGACCGCCGGTGGAAGTGGGCCTTCGCCGGGCCAAAGGGGGCGCTGTCCGGGAGCTACAACTTCAAACTGGACGATGGGACTTTCGACCCGGCCCAGCTCGCCACGCCGCAGGCACTCTGCATTCTCTGTCTTGAGGCAATGGGGGAAGTCGGTTACGACGTGTCGCAAGTTCCCAACGACATGCTCGGCATCCCGAACTGGCCGGAAGTCAATTGGGATTACGAGATACCGGCGGTGGCCCTGTCCGGACTTTGTGACCAGCTCGGCTGCCACATCGTCTTGCGACTCGACAACACGGTACTGATTGCCCGGATGGGGACCGGGGCCAATCTACCAACGGACAATGTCGAGTTCGATTCGTTCACGCTGAAGCCATTGGCGCGCCCGGATGCGTTACAGGTCATCACGGGCAAGTATCGGGTGCAGGCCGATTTTGTTTTGAATGTGCCGCTTGGCTTGGACACGGACGGGAAAGTAAGACCGATAGACAGCCTCAGTTACAAGCCAAAGAACGGCTGGGCGAGCGAAGTCAGCCCGGACTTTCCGAACGTGAAAGCGCAGTTCGGATTGCAGGCGTGGGAGTTGGCGAAGGCGACGGTATGGCGGTGGTACGGGATAGCCGATCAAAACCCTGACAAGACAGCCGGCTTTGTTCTTCCCGGCTTCGGCCGGGTAACATTGATCCCAGATCAGATTCTCCCGCTTGAAGACGTGCAGGTGGAGACGGCGCAGAACATCGTAGCGGGGGTGCCGATCAGCAAACCGGCCATTGTGTGGGGCGTGTGGTTCGATGGGTCTACTTCTTTCAATAACGTCACGAAGGAAAAGAAATGGTGGGATGTTGACAAGAACAGCCTATACGCGGCTGGCTATGAAATCGACAAGGCACTCGGCATTGTGAAATTCGCGGACTACGTTTACCGCTTTGAGCAGAAAGGGCTCGACGCAAACCCGCAGGTGTTCACGAAGTTGCCGGCCGACTTGAATCTTCGATGTGCCTGCTCCCCGCGCTTTTACGATACCTGGTCCTACAAGCGCGGCGAGCGAACGCTGGTTTACGACGGCCCGCAGTCGGGCACCGGCCCAAGGATTCTGAAGCACGATGAGATCGTTACCACGGTTTACCCGGTCTACGATCCAAATACCTACAAGGTGCAAAAAGTAGTCACGAACTTTGACCAGGTGAATCAGGAATGCGATTTCTACCTGAACGCGGCGAACCTGGAATACCAGACGCCGACTCCGCAGGACGTGCAGTATATGGGCTTGATCCCGATTGACCTGGACGGCGCGATACAGCAGGTTACGTGGCGCATCGACGGACAGGGCGTGACGACCCGTGCGAGCAGGAATCAGGAATACCGGCTGGTGACACCGAGTTACCAAGTCAGGCGAAACGCTGAGCAACTATTGCACAACCTCTTGGGGAACACGATAAGACAGGTTCAGGGGTTGGTGCAGAAGGATCAGAGGGAGGGGAAGTAAGTGGGGAAGCCGACTGACGATCTTGAGCAGATTCGCAAACTGCCTTGCCAGAATGTTTCCGGGCAGGACATTCCTGCTTTTGCGGCGCTGCGCATTGTAGAAAGCGACACGAATACGGGGGTCTTGCAGGTAGATCAACCAAGCGGCGACGGCGCAGATGTTCATGTTTTGGCAATGGAATCTGGGATAAAAGCAGGAGACAATGGACAATGTACAACTGATGGCCCGTGGTATGCACTTTACGAAACTGGCGACGGCATGCCTACCACCGGACAAATATGGGGACCTGGAAATGGCACATTCACGCTCAGAAAAGGTCGTCCTGGATACCAGATAGTAGGCGGAGCCTTGAACGGCCGCGTACTGGTCACAGGTGTCGCATCGAAAATAGGCGATCCATTTCTTGCGCAGATTTTTGATGCTATGGTTGGTCGTCTGGGAGAGAAGATTTACTCGTTCATTTACATTGACACATTTAGCAATGAGGTTAATTTCAACGATCCTTATCAGGATCACGGCGGGTCCTTGCTAGGTTCATTCGTTCAGCCATTCCACGCGATTGAAATGAATGGCTATAACGATTGTGTCTTGATCCCGCCTGAGAGTTATGTGTGGATGATTCCAGTTACCAATAGCGGCACTGAGACTGACTTGGGCTCCATTCAACCTGGATTGCTGGTGCCTGTGTATTTTACGGGCGGAGTGGTAGGATTTCGGGCTGGTGACAAGCTGACACTGAGAGAGACGGTCCCAGGTCGAGATGGAACTCAAACGGAAGTTTCTATAGTTGCCTCGGTTGACTTGTTTGCGCAGACTGTGATTCTCAAAAGCGTTGTCAATAGATACAAGCGATTGGCAGCGACATTCGCCATCACGCTGTACTTCTTCGATGGGCTTCGGAAAAACATGGCATTCAAGGCCGTGATTGACGGAATACCAGATGGCACGAGAGTTTATTACGCATGGCAAGAGGTCGTAACCGGTTTTGAAACTGGCCCGTTCCGAAGATTTCAAGGCAGAAGCAGTACTGGACTCCCAAACGATCCCAGGAAGACTAGAGTCTTTCTTCCTTACCGCTACTACCAGGACGGCGGCGCTCAATTTTACTCTCCTGAGCCGATTTCAAGGCGTGCCAACCAAGGCATCATAGGCCAAGAGGTCGATATGTGGTCGTGGGACGGCATTAACTTTTGGTTCCATCCCCCGGTAATGGGGTTTGATTCGACTTTTGGCATTCCTATCGGCGATCCTCTTCCGACCGAAATATGTGTTCGCGGAGCTGCTTCCTTATTTCGCATTCACCGTGGCCGAATAATTGACGTGTTCAACGACAATGCGCCTCCTCCACCAAGCGGAGGCGGTGGACATAGTTCGGCTAACATGCTGGCAATTGAGGTCTTCGGATAATGGCAGGCAACGTGTTCTCAGTACCGCTGTCAGGATCGGGGCCTGGTTATGCGCCGATCCTCATCACGTCAGCCGACGTAACGAACGGCACGCTGATTCACCAGGCCGTCAACCTGCCGGACGGGACGGTGGACGCGGTGTTCCTGTCCGTGGCGAATCCGACCGCAGCGGACGTTAATCTTCTGCTTGCGTGGGGCGACACGGCGAATCCGGTCGTGAAAAACGAGCCGATCAAAGCGAACACGGGGCCGCAGCGATTCATCGAGGGCGAGCGAATCTCCGGCGGACTGACGATAACCGTCGCCGGCAACGGGCTGATAATCATGGGCTACGTGAATCGAGTTCCTCCGCCCGGATAAGAGAATGGCGGGGGCTTCGGAGTCAGCAACAGAATTGCCAGACTTGTTTCCGCCGCCTTCCCGCCCGCAAGATTGTAGGGGTGAAATATGGCGACCGTCAACTACGTGGGCCGCACGCCGGCCGTGGCGCAAATAATCACGTTCACGATCTCGGCGAACGACGTGGCCACGACGTACAAGGTCACGCGGAACGGCAAGACCGTGAGCGTAGTCGGCAACGCCGGCGGCGTGAACTCCACCGCGACCGATCTCAAGGTTGCCCTGGCGGCCTCGACCATCGGCGAGTTCGCGGAAATAACCTGGACCGTGAATTCGGCGACCATCACCGGCACCACGACTACGGCCGGCGTGCCGTCCACGTTCACAACTTCTGTTTCCGCAGGCACCGGCACGATCTCCGCCGTCAGCATCGGCACCACGGCCACGGGGCCGAACGATGCGAACGCGGCCGGGAATTACTTGTCTGGTTCCACCTATGCTCTGCCAGTCAACGGGGACGATCTCGTAATCGACGGCACGGTTGACTTGCTCTACAATCTCGGCTCGCTCTCCGCCGTGGCGCTCAACAGTTTGACAATCCCATCCACGTTCACGGCCAAGATGGGTCTGCCGGCTGACAACGTGACGGGCAAATACGCAGAGGATCGGCCCACGTACTTCAAGATCGGCGCGACCACCGTTACCGTAGGCGCTGGCAGCGGCAACGGTTCGCCGCGCATCAAACTGGATACCAGTTCCGGCGGCACGGCGCTTACCGTCTGGAAAACCGGCATCAACACCGATCTGGTGGGCCTTGAGGCGTTCCTGTGGAAAGGCACGGGCACGAACACCATCGAGGTTTACGGCGGCACCGTTGGCCTGGCCGTTCTGGGCGGCGATACGGCGACGGTCGCAACAATTCAGATCGGGGGAACCGCTGTTGCGCGAAGTGGCTCCGGCGTGACGTTGACTACCGTCAAGCAATCGGGCGGCACGCTGAGCACGTACTCGGCCTTCACCACCGGGACAATCACGGCCGGGACGTGGCACCACTTCAGCGGGGCGGTCACAACCTTGAACGTGAACGGCGGCACGACGTACTATCGCAGCTCTGGAACCGTCACGACCTTGAACGGCAACGCGGGTATCTTGGATTGCACGCTGGATTCTACCGGGCGCACGGTGACGAACTCCACATTCAACGCAGGGTTCGATCTTGAGGACCCGTTGAAGACTATCACCTTCACGAATGCGACCACGTACAATGGCACGATTGGCTCGGCGGTTGGGCAAATCAAGGTGAATCGCGGGCCGACGGGAACGGTGTTGTTTGCATGAGAAGCAGCCGCTTAACCAGGCTCCAATTTTCCCGCAGCGCCATGCGTGCGGTCGGGACCGGCCATCGCGCTGGTTTCGCCGGTGACCCAGGAACCACCCCAGGTGCGCAGACGCGCTATTGGGGTGACGACGCGCTTTTTTCTACGCCGGCCGCTCCGGTTTCGACGGGACCAACGGTACTCTTCCAGGCTTTCGCCGACGTGAACAACGGCGCGGTGAATGTCGAGACGGACTTGAATTCCGTAACGATTGCCACAAACCAGATGAGCGCCAATGGCCAAAAGCTCGTGGCTTATTGGGCGCTGTGGATCAATCCTGGCGCCTCGAAGACTACGAAAATCAGGGTCTACTTCGGTGGGATCAACATCTACGATTCCGGGGCATTGACACTGGCCGCGGCTCCAATCGGTGCGTCAGGTTTCTGGCCGGTGCGACTTGAGTTCATCCGGCAGACATCAACCACGGCGAGAGCCACGGTCGATATGCTCACGTCCGGCTCGACGCTGGACGTTTACTCGGAAGGCGTTGACGACGCGACGTTGACCGGGCTGAATTTCGCCGGCACCAACATTCTAAAGCTGACCGGCACAAGCGGCGGAGCGCTGGGCGGGGCGAACAATATCACGCACAAGCACAGCCGAATCGACTGGTGGCCGGCAGCATAGCAATCGTTCCGCGTTCGGGGTACACTACAGCCATGATGCAAAACGTTTGCCAATGCGTGACGGCTGGCCATCCGGCGGGCGAGCATCGGCCTTACGCTCCGGCTGAAGAGGTCGTCGTGTCCATGCGGCTCTTGAGCGGCAAGATTCTTCAGATACACATGAGCCGCGCCGAGGCCGTGGCACTCTCGGCGGTGCTTGACCAGCGGCTTGCTGTGGCAGTGGACCAGGGGGAACCGTAAGTGTCCGTAGTCTACAAAGACCGCTTTCCGGTTATGCTACGCGGGGAATAACCCGGCAATGCTCG
>VFSW01002789.1_pt1 | contig 26326 bp, 23 predicted proteins | sample 5358111 | NCBI WGS metagenome assembly VFSW01 (sample SAMN11554181, study PRJNA540505) | mine drainage metagenome | isolation source: sediment from site ElyBrook_90M | place: USA: Ely Copper Mine, Vershire, VT | collected 2017 | reverse complement strand
CGCGGCTGCGGTATCGCGCGTCAGTTCTCCCCCCAGGTTTCCCGTCCACCCTGCGACGTCCACCCCCAGCCCGGGTCGGCGCCGCAGGCCGTTCACCAACCGTTCCGCCCGCTCCCCCGTACCCAGCACGTAAACCCGCTCTCGGAAAAACGGCTGTTTCGCCAGCCAGCCAAAAGCAGCACGCCAGCCGAAAAGCGTAAAAGTAAGGATGATCACGCCCCAACCCGCCGAATAACTCCCGGGAAGCAGGGTGGGACGAAATCTGAGAACCACCGCCAGCGCCAACGCAACGAAACCGAGCACAAACAGCAGCCGGAAGGTCTGTACCCACTTGCCGCTGGTCTGGGGTTCGTCGTACAGATCGAACCGGTAAGAAACCAGCAACACAATCCCGGTGACCGCCAGAATCTTCAGGTACCCGCCCTCGATGAACAGTTCATTGCGGAGGTGGAGGATGCCATATTCCCGATTCTGCAGCACGACCAGCATCCCCGCCACGAACGACAGGGTGATGACCAGAAACTCGCCCGCCAGCAGAACTACCGTCCGCAGGGGGTAATAGACTTTGAAGAGCCGTATCACAGGGTCCCCAACCTCTAGGCCTTGACTGCCTTCGCGCCCGTTTCGTCTGTCTCGTAGTAACGCGCGTACTGCGACTGGTTGCCGCTGGTTCCGTTGAGCACAACCCCCACCAGCGATTCTTCAGGAAATTCCTGCAGCGCCTTTTGGGCCGCATCCGCCGGCGTCACATTCGAACGAACCACCATCAGCACTCCGTCGCAAGCTTTGCTCAGTACGCTCGCGTCCGACACCGTGACCGCCGGCGGCGAATCCAGAATGATCCAGTCGAACAACGGCTCCAGCCGCTGCAACAACGACTGCAGCCGGCCGTTCCCAACCAGTTCCGAGGGATCCTTGATCGCACTCCCACTGGGAATGAAAAACAGGTTTTCCAGCGGACCCCGCTGCATGATGGAGAACTCGTCGTTTTGTCCCTGCAGATAGTCCGACAGCCCCGGGCTGGAGGTCGTTCCCAGCATCTGGTGCAGTCGCGGCCCGCGCAGGTCAGCGTCAATCAGCAACGCCCGCCGCCCGTGCTGGCGTACCATCACCTGGGCAAGGTTGGCCGCGGTGAACGATTTGCCGTCCTGGGGCAGAGCGCTGGTGATCAGCAGCTTCTTCAGCGGATTTTTTCCCCGCAGATGATACAGGCGTGAACGCAGGGTCCGGAATTCTTCCGTGCCCTGGGCGTTGTCGTTGCCGTTCAGAAACAACATGGTCGTGGTGTCAGCCCTCCACGCCACCTGCGGACAGCGCGAAAGCAGGGTGTCCGAGTTGAACGGGCTGGCAAACGCCGTTGTCAACGGCTGCGGCCTGAAACTGGCCGGCGTGGCCGGATCCTCTGCCTCCTGCGCCATTACGGACACCGGGGACGCCGGGAAGCTGGATGCGATCCCTCCCTGCGCGGAGGCTCGTTCTTGCTCGGCTTTCTTCAGTGCTTCATGGATACGGCTCATAGTTTCCCTTCCTTGGGGAGATCTTTTTCTTCGGTCTGGCGTAACCGGTCTGCTAGCGTGGCCAGCGACCGCAACGCTTCCACTACGTCGAACTTTGGCGCGTCCGAACTCGGCTGCGGCGATGCCACCACGTCTGCGCTCGCCATATCGCCAAGATCAAAATCGCGGGCTACGCCTTCCACCACCGGCGCTCCAATCACTTTCTGCTGGTCCACAAAGGCGCTCACCAGGCAGTGTTCGCAGAGCAGGTTGATGACTCGCGGAATTCCGCTGGCATAGCGATGCACCGCCGCCAACGCCTCGGGATCAAAAATCTGCTGCCCGTTCGATCCCGCAATGCGCAACCGCTGCTGCACGTACGCCCTCGTCTCCTCGAGGGTGAGCGCGTGGGTCTTGGCCCGCAGCGTAAGCCGCTGGCGCAGTTGCCGCAATTGCGGCTGCCGCAGTTTCTGTTCCAGTTCCGGCTGCCCCACCAGCACAATCTGCAGCAGCTTCTCGGTAAAAGTCTCCAGGTTGGTGAGCATGCGGATTTCTTCCAGCACTTCCTCCGACAGGCTCTGCGCCTCGTCGACAATCAGCACCGCCGTCTCACCTGCCCGGTAGCGATCCAGCAGCCAGTTGTAGAGCCGCAGCAGAATCTGGCTCTTGGCCTTGGAATCGCAGGGGATGCCGAAGTCCGCCATCATGTAATCCAGAAACTGCGGAACGTTCATTCGCGAGTTGAAAATGAACGCCGTCGCCACCTGCTGCAGGCGCAACCACTCCAGCAGCTTATTGATCAGCGTGGTCTTGCCCGTGCCGACCTCGCCAGTGAGCAACACGAATCCCTTGCGGCTCTGGATGCCATAGGTCAGGCAAGCCAGCGCCTCCTCGGTGTGCCGCGTCAGAAACAGGTAACGCGGGTCCGGGTTTACGTTGAACGGATTCGCTCGCAGTCCGTAGAACTCTTTGTACATAGTGATATTCCCTGGCGAACGTTCGGCCCAGGCTCCGGTCTAAGCTCCGATTGTTTCCTCATGTTCGTCGGTCTGTCCCTTATTCTTGTGCCAGAATCCCGAACTGCCGTTGGCTCCGGCCTCCGTCTTGACTATCCATGGCACGGCCACCAGCAAAGGCAGCTGCAGAGCGGCCTCCGCATCGGCTTCAGTGCGAATCGAGGTATCACGCAGCTCCAGCCACATCGCGATGACCACGCCCAGAACCAGCCCTGCACCCAGACCGCCGGCCGCTAACAGCAACCGGTTCGGGAAACTTGGATCCTCGGGCAGGTTCGCCGGGTCCAGAGGAAACATTCTTTCGCCCTGCTGTTGCAGGTTCATCTTCGCAGTCAAATCGGCCTTGGTCTTGTTCGCCAGAAGATTCTGGTAGTTCCCCCCGGCGTGTTCGTAATCCCCGACCAGCAGCTAGTACCCCTCTTCGACGGTTTGGGACAGCGTCAACCGGGCCAGATAGTCCGCGATTTGCTCCTGCAACCTCTTCTGGTTGCGCGAAGATGCGGCGATGGCATCGCCGTACTGGTGGACTTGCAGCCGCAGCTTCTGGATCTCCCCCGGCTCGCTGGCCGAGGCCTGGTCGTCGGAGGAAACCGGGGCTTGCGCCGCTGCCTTGTTAATCTCATCCAGTTTCTTCTTCACCTCGGCAATGTCCGCCTTAGCTTTGATCACATCCGGATGGTCCGCGGTATAGCGCGCCTCCAACTGCGGCAGCCGGGACTGCAACTCGCTCAACTGCTTCTGCAGGGTCTGCGGGTTGGTTGAATCCTGGGCCGCCTTCCACGTCGCCACCTGTTGCGACAGCAGTGATTCCGCGTAGGCTTTATCCTGCTGCTCCCGGTTCAGCGCCTGGGTGTTCGCTTCTAGTTGCGTGTTCAATCCCATCAGGATCTTGAGATTGTTGTCCCGGTCTCCCGGTAACTGTCCCGCATGCTGTTTCTTGAACGCAGCCAGCTTGGCGTCGTATTCGTCCAGCAGAGTCTTGGCATCTTCCAGTCCCTTGCTCAGCACGTCGCTGGTGCCGGCCGCGGCTGCATCGATGTACTTGCCGTTGTCGGTGATCATCAACGACGTCAGCTCGCTGCAGATGTTTTGCGCCTCGCGCGGGTTGGAAGCCGTGTACTTCAGATAGAAGCCGGGTACCGGGCTGCCCTGCCCCGGCTTTTTCTTGGCCGTCGTGGTGCCAATCTGGGTGAGATCGGGCACGGGCTCGATCGTCATATTGGCGCCGATGTTTGCAATCACGTCGTCCACGCCCTGCGGAGTCTTGCTGAGCTGCAGGCGCTCCACCACCGGACGCAGCTCGCTCGGGCTCAACACTTGCTGGTGCAACGTTTCAATGCGCGCCGTGAGGTCTTCGCTGACCACGGGCTGGATCATGCTCTCCGGCACCCTCTGGGCTTCCACCAGAATCAGCGCTTGCGAAGTGTACTTGGCCGGAAACGCATGGGAAACCATGTACCCGGCCAACGGCGCCAGCAGCGCGGGGATCAGGATCACCTTCGCCCGCCGGCGCAGCATTGCCAGGTAGTCATCTATCGTCAGTTCGCGATTCGCAATCATCTTGGTGTCCGTTCTGGCTGTCCCCTTATTGCGGGTGGCCGATGAAATCAGTCCATTCGGATTGGCCGGGGGGTCCAATCCAATCCAATCGTCGCTACGTGCCGCTGTTCAATGCGGCTGCAGCCTTTGCTGTTGGTGCAAAATGAGCGATCAAAACTCAGTTCATTGAACTGGTAACTGGCAAATGCATGGAAGCTGCGCCCCAGCATGCGATGCACTCCCACGCCCACGAAACCGAAGGTGTAGATGTTCGCGTCGAGACCCCCGCCAATCTCCGGGTCGATGCGGCTGTTCTTGGAATAACCCAAGTCGGCAAAACCGCTCCACACACGGGAAAGCGGACGGTTGACCTGCAGTCGCCCAACATCGGTGTCCGCTCCCGCGAAGAAACCGCTTCCGTTCGTGGCCATGCGTTGGTAGGTCAGTTCCAGGGTCGTTCGAGGAAACTTGTAGCGCAACTTGAATCGCCCTGCCACTCCCAGGCGCACATCGGCCACGGTGGTATCGGGCTCGCACAGCCCCGTTAAAACCGCACACACGCTGAGTTGTACGATCTGCGGTCCCGCTCCGATCGTAAAATCCATGCGTCCGGACACACGATGACCATACGCCAGTTGTACGACTTGACTATGAAACGCCGTACCCGTCGGGCTGAAACGGAAGCCCTGGTAACCGTAGATCAGCGCAACCTGGTTATGGGGCGAGAGCACCCGGTCGTACCCGCCCTGCGCCGTTACTTCAGAACTCCCCAAAAAAGACACGCCGTTCAGTTCTGGGTCGCTTCCGTAAAAGTGCACCAGGCCATATCCCCCAGCCAGCGTAATCGCAGATTTGGGGGAGAGATTCTCAGAGATGTCCGCTTCACCCACGTTCATCAAGCGCGGGACGTCACCCAGAGCCCCGAAGACGGTCCCGCCAAAGATACTCTCGCCAAGAATCTCGCCAGCCTCGCCTGGCTGCACGTTGGTCGAACCGTACATCGAAGCAAAGTTGCCTTCCGGCAGATAACTGCCGTCGTCGCGCAGCGAAAGCTGGCCGCGCTTCCAGCTGATCTTCTGCTCGAGATCCAGGCTTTGCAAAGCCTTAAATCCCAGGCCGGGAGCATCGTAGTAACCGACGCCTCCTGCGTAGTCGACCGCCAGTTTGTAATTGCTCCACAAGCGGCGCAGCGTCAAACTGCCCAGCGCGCGGCTGACCGAGCGCAAGGCCCCGCCCCCTAGAGTTTGGTTTATATTGGAATCCGCCGCTTCACTCACGGTCACACCCGGCTGCAGGTAACTGATCGGCGCGGCGTGCGGACCCAGGGCGGGTTCATCCAATCCAGAAATCGGGGGATTCTCATCGATCGGGACGACATTGGGCTGGCCATAGGCTGGAGCGGGTGGAGCAGCTGGCGCAGGTGGAGTGGTGGGCTCTTGCTGGGGACTGTCCGGAACACTTCCCGGGGCGGGCTGAGGAGCCGAACTGTCCTGCGCGTAGGCTGACCCGAGTGCCAGGGCCACTACGGCCAGAATCGAAATGTAGTGCCGTCTGCTCATCACGTTCCTTACGGGACCACCACCGTGTCGCCCGCCTTCAGCAGTATGTTCTGCTCCGGATGACGTCCTTTCACCACTTCCCGGTAATTAAACGGCAGCTTCTGCTGCGTGCCGTTTTCCATGCGTAACACGTAGATTCCCTTGAGGTTGGCAAACTGGGTAAAACCCGCGGCTGCCAGCGCCTGCAGAATGGTCATGTTCGGCAGCAGGGTCTGGGTTCCAGTGTGAGTGACCTCGCCGGTCACGAATATCCTGCGGCTGTGCATGGCCGTCACCACCACGGTCACGCGAGGATCGGCAATGTACTTTTTCAGCTTCTCGGTGATGGAATCCCGCAGCTGCATGGGTGTCAGCCCTGCTGCCGGAACGTCGTTGATCAGGGGCAGTGAGATCTTGCCATCGGGACGCACCGGCACCGTCACCGTCAGGTCGGGTTCCTTCCAGACCGTGATGTGCAAGTCGTCATCGGCGCCGAGCACATAGTCCGACGCTTCCGCGCCCTTGGCTTCCCCCGCTTCGGTTTTGTTGGCCAGATTGCCGTCCTGCGCCCAGGCGGATATGGCATACCACGCCACCATCGTCATGCAGGCCGCCATACAGGCCAGTTTGATCGCTCTCTTCATACTTCTTTTCTCTCCAGGCAGCTAGGAAGAACCGTATTCGCTGCATCCAATCTGTTTCATCTTGTATAGCAGGGCCTTATAACTGATCTGCAATTCCTCCGCGGCGCGCCGCCGGTTCCAGCGCGTGCGGGTCAGTACCCTCAGGATCAGTTCTTTCTCCGCCACGCGCGACGCCGCACGTGCAGCCTGCTTGAGCGACACCTGCGTTCCGTTGCCGGGCCGGCTCAAAAGCGCGCGCAAGCCTCCCATGGCAACGTCCTCGTCGCCCAGAACCACTACCGCCTCCGCCGCATTCTCCAGTTCCCTCACGTTTCCCGGCCACGAATATTCCTGGAACAAGTGTTGCGTCTCGGCGCTCAAACGGGGCACCGGGCGGCGCAAATCTCGCGCGTACTTTTCCAGAAAGTGCTCGATCAGCAGGGGGATATCCTCCCGCCGCTGGCGCAACGGGGGTAAGCGTAAACAGACGCCGCTGATGCGGTAGTAAAGATCCTCGCGTAGACGCCCAGCCTTGACCTCAACTTCGAGATCGCGCGCGCTCCCGCAAATCAGCCGCGCTGCCTCGACCCCGCTGGAACCGCCGTTCCCGGCTCTGGGCGGTAAATCTCTGGGCAGTAAATCAATGATCCGTGCCTGACCATCCAAGCTCAAATCCGCCAACTCATCCAGGAAGATCGTTCCCCGTTTGAACAGGACGTTTCCCTCCGACGGCGCCATCTCCTCAAGTTTCCAGGTCGCGCAAGTCACCGCACGAAAAGACTGCGCGCTGCGCCGGGACATCTCATGAATACGCCGCGCGATCGCATGCTTGCCCGCGCCCCGCTCAGCCAGCAGCAACACCGGAACCTCGCTCTGCGCCAACTCCCGGATTACGGCCTCCACCGCGCGCATACTGGGGCAAAGCCCCTCCACGAACCCGCCGGGGGCAGGCACCGGCGACAGGGCCTCGGATCCCTCAAACCTGGCAACATCTGGCATTTCTTTGCCTATCTTTGACATATTCCGACGTCAGCACAGCCCTATCCCAAATGCCACGCAGCCTTCTATAAGAGCACGAAGCCTACCAAACACCCAATTGTCCCCAAGAACCCACATTGCATTTAACTATATTATTTTCATATATTTACATTACATTAACACAGCCACCCGCGACCCGGCGCAGAGCTTCCTTGGAAATGTCATGGCCCATTGGGAAAAGTTTTGCCCACTTTCCCGAGGACATCCCATGGAACTCATGTTCCGGATGCAGCCAACAGCTTCCAAACTATTGCCACCAAAGGAGGTTTCGGCGATCCGCACGATTATGCGGCCCTCGAAGCCGCACAGAAAGTTCCTTCCACTCCCCTGTATGACAACAAACCTTGTCCTAATCTCTAACTGCAGTAAGGATTGACCATCGAAACAACGGCGCTTGGGCTTCTGGATCCAATACGTTGCGGCGATTCCATTAGCCCGACTCGCTACAAATTAAGCTCGAACTACGTCCGGCGCGGGTTACGTAACGCGATGACCCGACAGGCTTTTGAGTTGCGCATCGCAACAGCTTTCGCTTATGCTCAGAGCACCCCATGCGCTGAAGAAGCATTTGCCTTGAGCCAGCTTGTGCAAAGCGAGTCTCTGGTCGCGCATCGACCTGCGCAGATGCCAGAAGTCAAGGGGAGGCTTATCAGGCCAGCGATCCCATTGTGGCAGGCGGTGGTTCTGGCCGCATTCTCGGTCTGGCTCCTAGGGCCGACCCTTTACCACCTCGTCCTGCAATGGGCGGCACCCGACTCCGATTTCTCCCATGGATTCTTCGTACCCCTGTTTTCCGCCTTTGTGATCTGGCAGGGGCGCGGGCGGCTTTCCCAAATCGCTCTGAAACCTTCATGGTCCGGCTTGGCGCTGCTGGTTTTTGCTCTCAGCGTCTTCGTCGTTGGCGAGTTGGGAGCCGAACTTTTTCTCGCTCGCATCTCAATATTGTTGCTGATCGCCGCCGTGATTGAGCTGTTTCGGGGATGGGGTTTTTTTCGCGCAGTCTTTTTTCCGTGGGCGTTCCTGCTGCTCATGATCCCCATTCCCAAGATCGTGTTCAACCAGATCACCTTCCCGCTGCAATTGCTGGCGTCCCGCGTGGCGGCGGACGTGCTTCCGCTGCTGGGTGTTCCTGTTTTTCGCGAGGGCAACCTGATCACGTTGGCCAGCATGACCCTCAACGTGGCGGAGGCCTGCAGCGGCATCCGCTCCCTCATTTCATTGGCCTGCCTGGCGATCATCTATGGCTACCTGATGGAACGGAGAATCGCGCTGCGCTGGGTGCTGGCGCTGGTATCCCTGCCCATCGCGGTCGCCGCCAACAGCGCTCGCATCGTCGGGACCGGGCTCATGGTGCAATATTGGGATCCGGAGAAAGCGCTGGGGTTTTATCATTTCTTCGAGGGCTGGCTGGTTTTCGTGGTCTCCCTGCTTCTGCTCTACTTCGTCCACGTTCTGATCCGAGCGTTGTGGCCCGACCGAGGTTCAGCGTCGGAAGATTCGCACCGTGCGTCTGGATGGAGTGAACACGACTACACCGCCTCGTTGCCACGCTTCCTGTTTGCCACGTTGCTGGTCGCTTCCACGATCTTGTTTCTCAAAGTGTATGGCGGTACGGAGGTGATCGCCCAAGGCAAGCCGCTTGAGTCTTTCCCGAAGCAGATGGCTTCCTGGAACGGGCGGGACCTCCCCATCGATCAGGACACGCGCGCCGTCTTGGGTCCGGGCGACTTCCTCTCCCGCGACTACACCCTCGGACCGGACAAAGATCAGTCGGTGAATCTTTTCATTGCCTATTTTCCCAGCCAAAGCACTGGCGACACCATACACTCGCCCAAGAATTGCCTTCCCGGAGCGGGATGGCTGCCCGTCGACTCCCGCCGTGTCACCCTTTCTCTTCCTGACCACGAACCTTTTCCAGCGAATCGGGTCGTGAGCGCCAAAGGAGAACTCCAGGACATCGTCTTGTACTGGTACTGGGCGCACGACCGGGGCGTGGCAAGTGAATACCAAGCCCGGTACGATCTGGTGAAAGACTCGATCCGGCTGCATCGCAGCGACGGCGCTCTGGTGCGCATCATGTCTCCCATCTACCCCGGCGAGACCGCCGACGCCGCCTACCAGCGGGTTCTTGGTTTTGCCGGAGGGATCGTCCCCCTGCTGAACGACTACATTCCGCGCTAGGCGATTTCCGCTCTCCAGAGCTAGGTTGCGAGAACTGGGTCACAGGAAAGAGTGACTGGCACGCCGGTAACTTATGCCGTCGCGGGACTTGCAGTATGATAGGACGTTCCGCAGCTCATCTTTTTCATCCTCCCCGCGATTGTCGTTTGGAGAGACATCATGCGTCGTTCCTCTGCCTTCGGATCGGTCCTGCTCGGCTGCCTGGTGACGTTGACGTTATTGTGGACCGGATGCTCGCGCGATCCCAACGTCAAGAAGCAGAAGTACCTGGAAAGCGGATTGCGTTATTTCCAGCAGCAGCGCTACCCCGAGGCGGCGATTCAGTTCAGGAACGCCGCGCAGGTGGACGATCATTTTGCCCAGGCGCATTATCAACTCGGGGAAACCTTACTAAAATTGCAGGACTGGAACGACGCCGGCCTGGAACTCTCCCGCGCCGTGGAACTGGACCCCAACATCTTTCCCGCGCAGGCCGACCTGGCCAAACTGCTGATCAATTCCCGCGATCCGGCCGCCCTGAAACTGGCGAAGACGCATTTGGACCTGCTGCGCGAAAAGCAACCCGACAGCGTGGACACACACGAGTCATGGTCAGTCTACTATGCGGCGCAAGACAAACTGGCGGAGGCCATGCAGGAGATGCAACAAGGGATCGCTGCGGATCCCAGCCGGTCCGAGTCCTACCTGAACATGGCGCTGCTGCAAGCGCGCGCCAATCTGCCGGACCAGGCCGAAGACAATTTCAAGAAAGCCGCTGAAATCGCGCCCACGGCGATGAATGTCCAGCTGGCCCTGGGGGACTTCTACCGGTCGCACAATCGTTTCCCGGAAGCCGAAGTGCAGTTCCGGAAGGCCATCTCGACTGACCCGCAGGATCCGGCGCCCCGGGCCGCTCTGGTGCGCCTGATGATGTCCGAGGGCAAGCGGGGCGACGTTGAGACATTTCTCAAGCAGACCAAAGCCGACCTGCCCAACAACCCGGAAGCCTATCGCATGCTGGGTGATTTCTATTTTGCCACCGGCGACCTCGAGCGGGCCACGGCGGAATACGGCTCGCTCTTCAATGACCATCCCCGCGATAGTCAGGTCAAGAAAAACTATATCCAGTTGCTGATCCTGAAGGGCAGCGTCGACGAAGCCGCCAAGTTGAACGATCAGATTCTGAAGGCCAACCCGCACGACGTTGAGGCCCTGGTGTACCGCGGCCAGATTCAACTGCGCCGGGGCGACACCGGCGCCGCGGTCAGTTCTCTGCAGGATGCGATAAAGAGTGATCCGAACAATGCGGTCGCCCATTACCAGCTGGGGATTGCCTATTACCAGCAGCACGAGGACGATCGTGCGGAATCGGCATGGAAGGACGCCATCCGCCTGCAACCCAACATGCCTGATGCCCAACGGGCTCTGGGCGCGCTCCAAATACGCCGCGGGGACACCGAGGCGTTGCTCCAGACGGCCGAGCAACTCATTCACGCTCAGCCTCCGTCGGCAGATGGCTTCTTGTGGCGCGCCATGGTCGAAAGGAACCGCCAGAAATTTGCTGACGCGGAATCTGATTTGCGCAAAGCCATGGAATTAGCTCCAACGAGCGCGGCTCCCTACGTACAGATGGGCGCGGTCCGGCTGTTGCAAAAGCAGTTTGGCGAAGCGGAGAAGTTCTACCAGCAGGCTTTGGACATGGATCCGGCTTCCAGTGAAGCACTGAGCGGCCTGATGACCACCTATATCGCCGACAAGCAGCCTGACAAGGCCATCGCGGTGGCGAACGAACAGATCGCAAAATCACCCAAGAACAGCAACTTCTACGACCTGCTGGGCACGGGTCTGTTCGACACCAGGAAAGACCTGAAAGGCGCCGAAGCTGCGTTGCGCAAGGCGGTCGAGCTCGATAGGAACAACACAGACGCTCTGATCAAGCTGGCCCAAGTGCAGGTTGCAGAGAAGAACCCCAGCGATGCCCTTGCCACCTATCTGCAAGGCATCAAGGATAACCCGCACGAGGCACGTCTTTATATTCTCGCCGGAGAACTCTACGAATCGGAGAACCAGTCGGACCAAGCCCGTGCGGTGTACCAGCAAGCTCTGAGCATCCAGCCTGACAATCCCAGCGCTTCCAACAATCTCGCCTATCTGATGCTGCAAGAAGGCGGGAACCTGGACGTGGCGCTGGCCATGGCGCAGACCGCGCGCCGCGGCATGCCGGATTCGCCGCACGCCGCCGACACGCTGGGCTGGGCCTACTACAAGAAGGGCGTCTATCGCTCCGCCATCGACATGTTCAAGGAGGCCCTGCGCCTCCGTGAAAAGCAGGGTGGCGCCGACGATGCAGAGGTCCACTACCACCTTGGCCTCGCCTATCAGAAGGCCAACCAGCCCGCCTTGGCCCGCCAGCAACTGGAGCGGACACTGCGAATCAATCCCAGCTACTCCGACGCCAAGAAGGCTCTGTCAGATCTTCACGGCTGAAGGCATTACGAACACTATCTCGTGAGTGGGTCTGGGAAAGGCACGACTTCCAGAGCTTGCGGAAAAACTCCGATCGAAGCGAGTTTTGGGAAGGGCACGGGTTTACTCGTGCCGTTACGTGCAGGTTGTTGTTAGCAGAACTCCTCAGTCGGCCGCGACGCCTTGGTTTCTTGGCGCTTCCGCCTGGCGGCGCTTGACTACGCGGTTCGAGGGCAAACCGGCATCGCGAATCTTGTACAGGAGAGCGCGATAGCTGATGCTCAGCGCCCGCGCCGTCTGCTTGCGATTCCAATGGTGCGTCTGCAACACCTTGAGGATGACTTTCCGTTCCAGTTCGCGCACGGCCTGGCGCGTGATCTTCTTCAGCGAGATTTGTCCGTCTAGAGGAATGTCGGAATTGATGAAATCCGTTTCCCGCGGAGTCAGGTCGCTCGAAATCACATCTTCGGTGCCGAGAATCACGTAGCGCTTGATCAGATTCTCCAGCTCGCGAATGTTGCCCGGCCAGTGATATTTCAGCAGCACACCCATCAGCGCGCCCGAGAGTTGTTTGGCCCGGCAGTTGTATTTGCGGTTGTGATACTCCAGAAAATAGTCCACCAGTTCAGGAATGTCAGAAGCTCGCTCGCGTAACGGCGGCAGGTAAAGATTCACTACGTTGATGCGGTAGAACAGGTCCGCGCGGAAAGTGCCGTTTTCGATTTCCTGCTCCAGTTTGCGATTGGTGGCGCAGACCACGCGCACTTCAACTTTCTTGTCTTCCTGGGCGCCGATGCGGCAGAATTGTCCATCCTGTAGCAACTGCAGCAGCTTCGATTGCAGCGACAGGTCAAGCTCGGAAATCTCGTCCAGGAAAAGCGTCCCGCGGTGGGCCATCTCCACGCGCCCCGGCTTCATGCCGTAAGCGCCGGTGAAGGCTCCTTTCTCGTAGCCAAACAGTTCACTCTCGAGCAGCGTTCCGGGAATGGCCGGGCAATTCACTTTGACCCATGGTCCGGTCTTCCACGGCGAGGCCGCATGGATCATCCGGGCGATGATGTCTTTTCCAGTACCGCTCTCTCCCTGAATCAGCACGGGCACGTTGGCCCCGGCCAGCTTCACCAGCCGCTCGTGCACTGCCTGCATAGCGGCGGTTTGGCCGAAGACCACCCTGGAGGGAGGCATCTCCCCGAGAGGCTGGACTAGCGGATTCACACTGGTTGTGGTGGTCATAAGACTGGCTCCGCGAGGGAGTGAGAGGGAGGACAACTCTTTTCAAGCACCCTGAGAGCCAAAGCCGCCGGCCCCCTGTGCATGCTGTCAAGAATTTATCTATCTTATTGACCAATCGCAACTTACCAAAGATTGCCTTGGTTACTGGCCTACAAGGCTGGGGAGGACGCTAGGGGGCGGGAACGGGCTGACCCGTGGGAAAACAATTTCACACCGCAGAAGTAACTTTCCGTCTTTTGGCAGCCTTCGGTTGGCTTGAGTTCAGCAGGGGACGCCCGAATTTGACCCCCAAAAGATGGCAACCCGAAGACTGCGTGTTGCGTAAAGCCTTGGCGCGGAGGTTGCGCGACGCCTTCGGCAGGGATGTCAGGGCAGTCAAAGGGGCGCTGGGGATCTCCAATAGAAGCTCGGCGCTGGAAGGAAGGCCCCTGCGGAGCGCCAGCAACATTCCCCCGGCACTCACATTGAGCGCAGTGGCAAACTCCAGGAACTCTTTCCCTTTATCGTCGCGGCTGCGGACAAAGACAGGGATGGCAAGGGGCAGCCGGGGCCATTTTCGCCTTTCGCCATACCGTCCGTCGGAGCGCACGCCCACCCCCATACTGCCCTGACGGCAGCACCTTGGGGGCCAAATGCCGGATGAGAAGGGGATAACACACCCAAACCAGGGCCATGGGCCACCAATCTGGCCTTCGGAACATCCATCATCGCCGCCATTTTCCGGTGTTTTATTCGTTTTTTGTTCGCAATCCAGCGGAAGCGCGCCGGAGAGCTGAAAAGCCGGGAAGTGCAAGGTTTTGCTACACTTGGGTAATTCGGTTGCATTTTTCGTTGACAAGGAATCCCGTCCGGAATACGATCTTGAGATACGCACTTGTTCGTCGCGAACTGAGTGCCTGTTCCTCCCCACACAAGCTTTTGGTTCTCCGAAATGGCCACCGCGCAGAAGAATACGTGTGTGTCTGATCCGGCTGTGAGTGAGCTAACCTCGCCAGCATCCGACGCTCGGGAGACTCGTCCCGACGCGGATCTGCCCAGTCCCGAGAACCTGCTGCGGGCATATTCCGACTTGCAGGAGCGCTTTCAGCGCACTACCAACGCCCTGGCTTCGGCCGCGCACGATCTGAAGACCCCGCTTTCAATCATGAACGGCTATGTCGAGCTGCTGCAGAGTGAAAAGCTGGGCCCGCTCAGTGAACGCCAGCGCGAAGTGCTCGGCGACATGCGGACCAGCGGCAAGCGTCTAGAACAATTCATTCAAGATTTCCTGACTTACAGCGCGATTGAGACCGGCGGGTTGCGGATGCATTTCGAGACCGGCGACATTAACCAATGCCTGTCGGAAGTCTGCCGTCTGTGGTCCAACCGGTTTCAGGAAAAGGGCCTCGCGCTTTATTTTCTGGCCAATGACAAACTGCCGGCCTTTCCCCTGGACTCTCCCAAGCTGGAGCGCGTGATCTCGAATCTTCTGGAGAATTCTTTTAAGTTCACGCCGCAGGGTGGAACCGTGTGGCTGCATGCGGAACCGCATATGTGGGAGCGCCGCGCTGCCACTCAGCCCTCCGGTTCGGGCGAACGGCGGCGCCAGAATGTTGCTCATCCCAACGCGGTCAAGGTCAGCGTTTCCGACACCGGGCCAGGGATTCCGGCGGAATTTCATTTGGAGGTTTTCGACGATTTCTTCCGTCTTCCGGGAAACGAAAATCAGGAAGGGATGGGGCTGGGACTGGCCATTGTGCGCCGCCTGGTGCAAGCCATGGGAGGAAAAATCTGGGTGGAAAGCGATCCCGGCGGAGGCTGCAAGTTTTCCTTCCTCCTCCCCTACAAGCCGATCCTTGCAGCAGCAGGCAAAGGAAAAAACCGATGAGTGAGTCTCCAAAGATCCTGCTGGTCGATGACGAACCCGGCATGCTTCGCTACATTAAGACGCTGCTGGAAGTGGACGACTACAAAGTCGAGACCGCCACCACGGGAGAAGAAGCCCTGGAGCGCCTGGAAAAAGGGCTGCATCCGGACCTGGTCCTGCTGGACGTGCTTATGCCCGGCATCGACGGCCTGGAGACGCTGGAGAAACTGCGGCAGAAGCAGCCCGGCGTGAAGGTCGTGATGCTCTCCTGCGTCAACGACACGAAGAAAGTGGTGCAGGCGATGCGCCTGGGCGCGCAAGACTACCTGACCAAGCCCTTTCAAAAAGCGGAACTCGACAAGGTGCTGGACCTGTGTCTCGACCAGGGCAAGCAGGTTTACAGCGACGAAGTGGAAGAACTTGCCGATGACGTGTTCTTCATCGCAGCCAGTCCGGCCATGCGTAAGATTCGTTCGCAAGCGGCCCTGGTCGCCAACGTGGATATTCCGGTGCTGCTGCTGGGCGAAAGCGGCACGGGCAAGGAAGTGCTGGCGCGGCTGATTCATAAACTCTCACCGCGCGCGCATCGCACTTTCCTGAAAGTGAACTGCGCCGCTGTTCCCGCCGATCTGCTGGAGAGCGAACTGTTCGGTTACGAGCCTGGAGCGTTTACCGGTGCCACGCACGCCAAGCCGGGCAAGTTTGAAATATGCAACAAGGGCACTATCCTGCTCGATGAGATCGGCGAGATGCCTCCGCTGCTCCAGGCCAAACTGCTGCACGTGTTGCAGGACCAGCAGTTCTCGCGACTGGGCAGCCGCTCAGTGATCAAAGTGGATGTGCGCATTCTGGCCGCCACCAACATCAATATTCCAGAAGCGCTCGCTACCAAGCGCCTGCGCGAAGATCTCTATTACCGGCTCAACGCGTTCACGCTGCATCTGCCTCCGCTGCGCGACCGCAAGGAAGAGGTGCCCATTCTGTTGCGTCACTCGATGACGCGTATGGCCGAGCGTTATGCGCGCGCTCCGTTGCCGCTGACTCCGGCGCTGCTGCAGGCCTGCCACGACCACCCCTGGCCCGGCAATCTGCGCGAACTGAACAACTTCCTCAAGCGCTATCTGATTTTGGGAGACGAGAATCTCGCGGTCGCCGAACTTCAGCCCAAAAACGATAGCCCGGGCGGAGGTCGCGGCGATTCTGGAACTCGGGGAACGGAATCCGGCGGAGGGCTGAAGTCGCTGGCGCGCAGCGCGAAGGACGAAGCCGAAGCCGAGGCCATCGCGAAAGCCCTGGAAGAAACCAACTGGAACCGCAAACAGGCAGCCACGATTCTGCAGATCAGCTACAAAGCACTGCTGTACAAGATTCGACAGTACGGCATCGCCGAGGCCAAGAACCACCACAAGCTTTCTGCGGGAGCTTAACGGCAGTGGCTAGTGACTAGTCGCTAGTCAAAGCTTTCCAGGCCTGCTCTGTTTTCCTGGCCAGTAACCACTAGCAACTAACCTACGGCACGACCAACTGAATCGTCTGGTTCTTCGAAAAGGGTCCTCCCGAGGCGCTCACCACGAGGTTGTACGTTCCCGGCGGAGTTCCGCCGGTAATGGGAGGCGTGATGGAGCTGTTGCACGCCGGTTGCAGCCACACCAAACCGAATATCACGCACATCATGAGCAGACCGGCAACGCGCCGGCGACGGCGCTTATCCACTACACCGAACCCCAGAAAAGCCATCGGGAGTACCAGGGAAGCGGCGTAGAGCGCTCCACCTCCTGGCCGTAGGTCTCCAATGTTCACCGGGCGAACCGTGGTGCTTATGGTAAGCGTACTGCTGGCCGGGCTTTCACCCGTCAGGGTAAGCGTCGGCTGGCTAAATGTAGACTTGGTGGCGCCGGGCAGGCCCGAAACGCTCAGCGACACGTTCGAACCGTAAACCGGCTGAGGAGTTACGGTAATCGTGTAGGTTGCCGCATCGCCCGCCGCCTGCACTGCAAACGCGTTGGGGCTCGCGCTCAGAACAAAAGCAGTAGCTGTAAAGGAGACAGACCCAGTGTTGTTTCCCGGGAGGGGATCAATGTTGTTGGCCGAGGAAACCGAAGCGGAGGACGTATACCCCCCGGGCTGGTTGGGGGTGAGCGCGATGGTGACCGCAGCCGTCGCGCCGGCCTGCAGCGACGAAATGGTGCAGGCAACCGAGCCGGCTGTGACGGTCGACGAGCAACTCCCCGAGGTGGCGCTGCCGCTGTTGTACGTTGTGCCGAGGGGAATCGTCCCCAACACCACCACGTTAGTGGCCAGATCAGGACCGTTGTTGGTCACGGTGTAGACGGTAGAAACCTGAACCCCCACCCCCACTTGGTTCTGCGAAGAGACGGGGTTGGTGATCTGGGCGTTGGTGATGGCCAAATCGGCGGCCGTACCCAACTGTACGACGAACGTGTCGAACGTGCCGGCCGGACCGCCATTGCTGGCCTGCGGAAACATGGGCTGCGACATGGTCGTTGACGTGGTGTCACCGGCAAAATATGCATTCAGGTTCGTGTCGATGGCAACACTGGTTCCCTGATCCGTCCCGTTTCCGCCAAAGTAAGTAACATAGGCACCCACCGGGCTTTGACCGGCCAAGGTCGTGGTATTGATGCGCCCGAAGAACGCGTTCTGCGGCCCGAGCAGAGTGCCCTGGATCACGCAGGCTCCTGGGTTCACACAATTCGCGATGGGAAACGTGGGAAAATCTTGGGATTGCGTGAAACCCGTGATAAGCGCATCGCTGGCCGGGTCCACGGTGATGGCTATGCCGGCGTCATTGCCGGTTCCTCCCCCGGCCGTGCTTCCTCCCAGGTACGAAAAATAAGTTAGAGCCATGCTGGTGCCGGCAGGGTTGTTGAACCTCGCCACGTAAGCGTCGGTAGGAGCAGGCTGCGCAATGGTCGGGCAACCCGCCTGATTCGGTGGATTCGGGTTTGTCGCAGACGGAGGATCGTCCAGGCATAGCTTGAATGGCGAAAAGTTCGCAATCGTGGTCGGGAGAATAAAGTTAGAGGAGTTGGTCGACCCGGTGATGTAGACGTTGAGCGCTCCCGCATCCACGGCAATCCCGGTTCCCGTTTCCACGTCGCTGCCGCCAAAATAGGTAGACCAGGCCAAGGGCGCTTGCTGACTGAGGTTGGTGGGGTTATTCAGCTTGGCCAGGAACGCGTCCGTGTCGGTGGTGGACGCTGTGTTGCTGCAAGTGGGAGGCAGGATGATAACAAGCGGCGGCGGCTGATCCAAGCAGGGCTGGTAAGCATTCAGAATGGGAAAGTCCGTGAGCGGACTTTGCCCCGTATAAAAGAAGTTGGTCGTCCCCGTGAAATAGATGTTGCCCGTGGTGTCTACCGCGATGTTGCCACCTACGGCGGTACCGTTGCTCGGGGTTCCGCCGCCGAAATATGTGGAGTAGGGGATGCTTCCGATGCCCGCCGCCAAAGTGTTCACTTTGGTCACGAAGAATTGAATCGGGGCTCCGCGAGTGATCGGCTGGTAGGCCTGGACCTGCGGCGTCGCGCTTGCGGGAAACTGATTGGTAGGACTGCCGGCGTCGCTGGTGGCAGTCGAAGTCGTGGTGCCGGTGACATAGACATTGTCTGCGGCATCAATGGTCATGCCGCTGGCAATGTCGTCGCCGCTGCCCGAAAGATACGAGGAATACGTGAGTTGAGCCGCACCGGAAAGATTCGGATCCAGCACACTCACAAACAGGTGGTGGGGTCCCGCGCTTCCCGTCTTGGGCACCAACTGTTAAGCGGTGTTGGTCGTGGGGAAATCGGTCGAAGTAGTGGTTCCGGCAACGTAGGCGTTGAACGCTCCGTCCACTCCAATGCCGACGCTGGCATCCGTGCCGCTGCCACCGAGGTAGGTCATATACTCCACCCCTCCGCCCCCGGTCTGCGGATTCAGCTTGAGAACGAAAATGTTCTGCGCGTTCGCCGCCACATTCAGGGCAGGCTGGAAGACGCTGGTGCCAGCGAAAGCCGTGACCGGCAAATTGGGCGAAGTCGTCGATCCGGCCATGTAGATGTTTCCCAGAATATCGACGGCGATCGAAGGAAATTTGTCATCGCCGGTGCCGCCGAAGAACGTACCGAAGCTAAATACGGGGTCGATGATGAGTTCGCGGCTGTGGTCATAGGCGCCTACTTCGAATCCCACGCGGTTGGAGGCGAGCAGCGCGAAACGGCCTTCCACGGGCTGCCGCCGGCCATTGAGTTCCTGATAGACGCGGGGAGATTCAAAGCGCAGGATGCCGCCCTGGCATTTCAGGATAAGGCTTCCGGAACTCAGCTCAACTTTCTGCGCACCGTCAAACTTCAACTGCGCTTGTGAGGCGTCGGCGCCGGGGGCGATCCGGAAGTCGTATTCCAGTTGCCCCTGATTTCCGTAGAAAACCAGGTTGATGCCGGGATAAACGTTCTCGTAGCTTACTCGCGCAAATTGCGGAACATCGGCATGCCACTTCGCCGGATCATTTCCCAGAAAGTAATTAGTCTTACCGGGCAGAAGATCAGTTCCAGCAATGCGCGCGCGGCGGCTGGCTCCAGCCAGCGTCATGCGCACCGACTCGGTGCGTGTACCGGCGTGGTCGCGACTGCGCAGTGCCAGGGTGGCACCTTCCGAATCGAGGAAGAGAGAGTAGCCGCGGCCCCGGGCGAGGAACTTTACGGCGGCATCGGACGGCAGATTTACTTGACCCAGATTCGGCTCAAACATCAGCGGCAACTGGCCCAGGACGGCCATCGCCTGCACGGAGGCCGGCTTGCCGGAATTCCGCTGACTGCTGTCGAAAAGAGTGGCATCCTGCAGCGGAGAGCGCAAAAACTCGGCCCGCGGGATCAAGATGGACGTGTGTGACCGGGAAGCCGACCCGAGCAGCAGGTATCCCGCAGCCAGGAGCAGGATTGCGCCACACAGGACGCGGATCATATTTGTTCTCGAACTGTTTCCCGGCATTGTTCCCGGCCCACGGCGATTTACGTTCAAGCGTTCCTCCGAATTCACTCAGATCGTTCCAGGCTGATCGCTACAGCCAGATCCTCCCAGTCCGATCGTCTCACTCCGATCTGGACAGCGGTCGTCCGATCAGTTGGAGAGAAATAAAAATGGCGCACGAGTCAGTTCTGTCCCACGGCGGCGACGGCGCCCGCAGCTAGCTCGATCACTGGAACTGGCAGAAAATTAAATAACTACTTAAACATCTGACGGATAGACTGTCAAGCCAGCCAGCGCTTTAGGGGTCCCGCCCAAGCTTCCGTGAGATGCGTCCGGGCCCGCGGAAAGATGCCGCAAGTAGCACAAAAGTGGGGGTAGAGGAAGTTTTCCTCCCCGCCGCTTGGAGAGACCTTCTGCAAATCCTTGCATGAACTTTGGCCGGCGCGAGCCAGGCCCTGCAACCTGCTGATTCTCATGACACAGCGGAAGCCAGACTTGGGACTGGATGGCAGCCGGATTGCTAACTATGGGTTGGGCGTGGGGCGCGGCTAGCTCTTTCCCTGGCCCGGCGCGGTTTGCGAGGATTTACCGAGTCAATTCGGACCGTTGTTTTTGTGTTTGCAAACCGCCGACGATTCTATACATTTGTGCCTCAGAGGATCTGGGGCCGTCGCGATTCCAACCTCCCCAAAATCTGTTTTTTCTTAGAAGTTGCAGTTCGTCGTAAGACGATTTGGTCTGGGGGGAAATGCTTCTACCGCGCACTTTCAAGATGCAGACGAGTGCTCAGGAGCGGCGGTCGATGCGGCGTTTCGACATGCGGCTGCCGGCCGTGGTGCATATCGAGGGCGCCAGCGAGTTCCACACGGAAACCCAAAACGTGAGCGCTCGCGGCGTTTTCTTCTACCTTGACCGCGCGGTCGCGGCGGGCACCCAACTGGAAGTGACGCTCACGTTCCCGCCCCACGTCACGCTCACCGATGCGGTGCGCGTCCGCTTCACGGCCCGCGTGATTCGCGTAGAGTCTCCGCTGCCTTCGCTGCGTATCGGGACCGCCGCCATGATCGAGGACTACGAATTTCTCCGCTCCAGCGGCAATGCCGACTTCCTCAGCGCATTGCAGAAGGAATGGAAGGCGGCCAACTGAGAGGCCAGCAATTGGCCCTTGGTGGTGATAGCCAAGTCCGATCTAAATCCCCGCCGCGCAAAGGGCTAAATGCTAAGTGCCAATAGCTGATTGCTGCGGCTACTTGCCCCTGCCCAAATCCTTCAGCTGCTGCCGCAGCCAGCTGTAACGGCGCACCAGGCTTCCCAGATAAAGCGCGTGGATCAGCCAGGTGACGATATAGGCGGCGTAGAGAAATTCGAGAGCTTTCATCGTGAACCTCGGCCGGAACCGGCTCCGGCCAGCGACTCCTGGGCCTGGGCCTGCTCCACTTCGCGGCGCAGTATTTCCAAGCGATAGCGCGACCAGCAGACCAGAAACGCGAAGAAAAGAAACGCCGTCCAGCTGATCATTAGAACGTGGAGCATGCGCGGATCCATCGAACCTCCTCCACCAATCACCGGCTGCGGATGCTGGGTCCGAAAGAACCAGATAGAAAAATAAACCAGTGGCACGTCGAGCGCCCCGAAAACGGCCAGGGCCGCGGCCAGTTTCTGCGTCTGCGTGCTGTCAGAGAAGCGCCGCAGGATCAGATAACTCACGTAGATCAGCCACAACACCAGCGTCGAAGTCAGGCGGATGTCTCCCGGAGCCCACCAGATGCCCCACACTGGCCGCGCCCAGATCGGTCCCGTAATCAGAACGATCGTGCAGAACACCACTCCCACTTCAGCGGTAGTCACGGCCAGCACATCGAGGTTCTCGCCGGGAAAATATTTTCCTAGAACAAAATAGAAAACTGGAATCGCCAGAGCCGTGGTCGCAATTGCGCTCGGCCGGATTCCCGCCGGCAAGGGAAACACGAACGCCGCCACCGCGCCGACGACGCCCACGGCAACAGCAATCCATTTCGCAGCCTGCTTCGTCGAGGCTTGACCGTCGGCGAGATATTGCACCGAAGCGATGAAGTTGATGAAGAATAAGAGGAACGCAGTCCACGCCGAGGGCACGTGGTAGTAGATGATGCGGTAAACGTCGCCCTGCTGCGCGTCGGTCGGAGTGCCCTTCCCTAGGGCCAGGTGTAGGGCGTAGCCCAGCAAGATCGCCGAAAAAATCGCCAGGATGGGGAAGGCCCGTTTCATTCCGCTTGCAACACCGTTCCAAATAACACCAGACAGGCCGTAGTAAACACTACATCGTAGGTAAGAAGCAACACGATGTAGAAGTGCGCGGAATCTTCACCCGTCAGAATCGCAGTGGTGCCCGCGACCATGGCAATCACCGCCGGAATGGAAACGGGAAACAGCAGCAGCGGCAGCATAATCTCGCGGCTGCGCGTGCGGATCGACATTGCCGCAAAGAATGTGCCATTCACCACCAATGCCCAGGTTCCGAGAAGCGCGATCGGAATCAACTGCCAGGCGGGGCCTAAAGCGCGCAGATTGTAGAAAACGATGAAGAGCGGGGTCATCAGAGCTTCCAGCACGCTGACGAAAATAAAATTCCCCAGAGCTTTGGCCAGGAAGAGCGCGTTTGCCGGCGCGGGGGAGACCCGGTATGCGTCCAGCACCTGATTGCGCAACTCGCGGGCCCAGGTCTGATTGAGTGCGACGACGGCGGCGAAGAGAAATGCCACCCAGATCAGGCCGCCCGCGATGTGGCGCGATTCCTCGGCCAGCGGATCGAAAGAAAAACTGAAAATCACCACCACCAGCAACGAAAAGAACAGCATCGAGTTGAGCGCGTCTTTGGAACGCCACTCTAGACGAATGTCTTTAGCGAGAGTCGCAAGCGTGATGGACCAGAGGCTCATGGCGCGCACCGCCACGGCGCCTGGGACAAGAATGGAACCTGAGACGGGAATGGAGCCACGGACGCCCTCGTCCGGGGAGCGCACGTTGCAGGGGCCCCTTGGGCAACCCGCGGCCGGGGCGCCCGCCCGGCGGACGAGGGCGTCCGCCGCTCCATGACCTGTGGGTTGCTACGGAAGGCTGTCACGACAGGGACTCCTCCGCGCGCGTCAGGCTCGCCGTGCGATCCACAATTCGGCCGGCCTGCATCCAGACGAATTCATCGGCTACACCTTCCAGCAGCGCGGCCTGATGTGTGACTACGAAAACGGTCTTGCCCGAATCCCGCATCCCGCGAAGCAGGCCGACCATCTCGCCGGCGGAATGGACGTCGACGTTGGAGAAAGGCTCGTCGAGCAGCAGGATCTTCGGATCATGCAGGATCGCCCGCGCCAGTGACATGCGCTGCCGCAGGCCTTGAGAATATTGGCCGACGGGGCGCGTCAACTGGGGATCGAGTCCGACCGAGCGCACCACCTGCGCACAACGGTCGTTATTGCGTTGAGCGACGCCGGTGATCCCGTAAAGCCGCGCGAAGTAGCGCAGGTTCTCCATGCCGCTCATCTCGTCGTACAGCAGAGAAGGGTGCGCCATGTAGCCGACTTCTCGGCAGGCATCCTGCGGGCTCATACCGAGTATGGAGATCGTGCCCTGCGTGGGATGGGCCAAGCCGGCGAGGGCGCGCAGCAGAGTCGTCTTCCCTGCTCCGTTGTCGCCAAGAATCGCGTAGAACTTGCCGGTTTCGAACTCGGCATTCACGCCGCGCAAGGCGGAGAAGCGGCCGAACTGCTTGATGACGTTGGTGACGGTGATGGCGGGTGTGCTCACTTCAGCAGTGAGTTTACTGGAGGCGCGCAATCTTCGCACTGAGCACGATCACTCCGCACAAGCTCGCTGGGAGCAACGTGACTCTGGGGATCCCCTTCGACTTCGCTCAGGATGACAGAACTAAAAAGAGATGAACGGAAAATTCAGTTCGAAACGCCGGGAGCTGCCGCGGGCTGCGCCTGGGTCACACTCTTTGGCGGTTCGCTCGCGGGCATTCCATTCGCGGGCGTCCCGGGCTGCTGCGGTGCGTACTTCGAGGCGCACTTGGCTTGCAGCGCCTTGGCCTGGAAAACGCCGTCGGGACCGATTCTGCCGTCGGCCAGGGCTTGCGATTCGTCTTTGAATGTGTCTGGCGGAGCTTCGGTTCCTGTGTAATCGACCGCGAGTGTCTGATCCTGCTCGACCAGCACAAACTGCACATGCGTACCGTTGCGCTTGATCGACCCTGGTTTCACATTTCCAGCCACGCGCAGCCGCTTCGAGTACGCTCCCGATCCCATGGCGTGCAGTTCCTTGATGGTGACGTAGTAACTCTTGCTGTCCTGCACCCCGGTATACGCCAGATACCCGAGCAGCACGATAATCAATGCCGTGACCGCACCGAATCTCAAATAAGTGTTTCCCTGGCTGGTCATGAAAAGCCGCTCCCGCGGCACTTTACCCCACGTACAAACTCTACGCGTCGCGGATGCGCGACGCAAGATTCCTCAGGGCCGCAAACAGATTGACTTCTTCCCAGAACACTCTTACCCTTGCCACCGTATTTGCGGGCTTTCGCACGTGGGCAATGCTCTTTTCACCTCGAGGAACCTTCGGCATTCAAAAACATCAGTAGTGAGAGGAGACGGCCATGGCAGTCACCGAACAAAATTCCCTCGCCGGGCAATACCTGGACACTCGCCACTTGGACACTCAATCCTTTTCCAGCCGCAGAAGCTTTCTGAAAGGTTCAGCCGCTGTTACGGCCGGTTTCTCCGCTCTGGTTGGAGCCCTCTCGCTGCCTGAAACCACGCAGGCCAGCGACTCCAGTCCCAACGTTTTAGGACCGCGACCTGGATACTCGCCGCAGGTGGGAACGTTCGTCTCCTTGCTCACCTGGATGCGCGAGCAAAACGGCGTGATCCGCGCCACCAAGGGCCTCACCCAGGCCGACTTGGACTACCTGATCGACCCCAACGCCAATACCATCGGCGCCCTGATGCTCCACCTCGCCGCCACAGACGTCTACTACCACCTCAACACCTTCGAGAACAAAAAGTGGGGCAGTTGGCCCGATTCTGTGAAGCAGCAGTGGGCTGCAGCCATGAATCTGGGCGACGCGGGCCGGAAAACCATCAAGGGCCATGACCGGGACTACTATCTGAACATTCTTCAGGAAACCCGCGCGAAAACTCTGGCAGAATTCAGCAAGCGCGACGATACCTGGCTGCTGGCCGTCGACAAGGACTGGCCCTGGGGGCCGACCAACAATCTGTGTAAGTGGTTCCACGTCTGCGAGCACGAGGCGCATCACACCGGACAGATCGCATTCCTGAGAAAACGGCTCCCTGGCGCAAAACCAGACACTGAATAAGCAACCCTCAAATCTGTGGGCCTTTGAAAAATCACCCGGCCGGGCGAAGGCCCAACACTGCGTCTTCCCGCGACGGTCCCTTGGCCGCCATCTCAAAGCGAAATCAGCATGGATTCGTTAGAATACAGAAGCCCCAACCACCACGACCCTATCCCATGATTCATCCCTGGCACGACGTAACTCCCGGCGACAAACTGCCGCAGGAATTCGACTGCGTGGTCGAGATTCCTTTCGGCTCCAGCGTGAAATATGAATTGGACAAGTCGAGCGGCCTGATCCGGCTGGATCGCGTTCTCTACTCGGCGGTCTACTATCCCGCGAATTACGGCTTCATTCCGCAGACCCTCGCCGAAGACGACGATCCGCTCGACGTGCTGGTGCTTTGCCAGGAAACGGTCGTGCCGCTCACGATCATTCACGCCCGCGCCATCGGCCTGATGACCATGATCGACGCCGGCAAGCAGGACCACAAGATCATCGCGGTGGCCACGGAGGACCCGGAGTTCAACTCGTATCGGGAGGCAGCGGAGATGCCGCCGCATCGCCTGCTGATGCTGCGCCGCTTTTTTCAAGACTACAAACTGCTCGAAGGCAAGGCGGTTGAGGTGGATGAGATTCGTCCTCCGGGCGAGGCTTACCCGATCATTCTCGACGCGCTGCGCCGCTACAGCGAGCAACGGCGCAAAGGCTTCAAAGGGTTCGGCGAGAAGCACTGACGCCGGCCAGCTGTAGTAACCCGCAAAGAAGGCGTCATCCTGAGCGCAGCCGTTCTTCACGCGGAGCGAAGGATCTCCTGCGCCACAGTCCCAGGTCACTGATAACTTTTCCCTTCTTCATCCCTTTCTCCGAGAACCTTCCGGCGCCCTGCACTTTTCTCTTGACAAGATTGTATTAGTTATATATAACACTAGTAGTTTATATGACTGCACAACGCCAGCCCGCACCGCTTCCCTTTCGCGTCGCACTCGATCTGCACAGCGGCATGCCGGTGTACCGCCAGCTTATCGACCAGGTAAGGGGCGGGGTGGCTTCGGGGTCGCTGAC
>VFSW01002788.1_pt1 | contig 26339 bp, 24 predicted proteins | sample 5358111 | NCBI WGS metagenome assembly VFSW01 (sample SAMN11554181, study PRJNA540505) | mine drainage metagenome | isolation source: sediment from site ElyBrook_90M | place: USA: Ely Copper Mine, Vershire, VT | collected 2017 | reverse complement strand
GAACTGCTCGTACCTGCTGAAATTGCTGGGGGTTTGATATGCGTCGGCCCTGCTGGCAGTAGAGCGCAGACTGTCAGCGCTTTCAAAAGCATTCATGATGGAGGGGATTCTTCAGGGAACTGCAGTTCTGCGATACGAGGCTTCAATTTCGGCTATAGCAGTTCTCCAATAGGTGTATAGGGGAAGCAAGACCGCCGAGTGGCTTTTATCTTAAGAAAAAGCCACCTTGCACGCCTCTATAAACTCCACAGGTATATGAGAACTGCTCTGTGGCGCCACATGACGAGCCGATAAGCCAAAAGAGCCGCGCCTCTCGAAGGGAGGCTGCTGCTCTTGGATTTCCATCCGCGGTAGCGGATTGCTCAGAGGGCGATCAGAGGCCGCGGAAGCCGTGTTTTCGCTCGGTCCAGGAAAAGCCGCATGCGCAACGCCTCGGCCCGCTGCATGGCCACAAGCCGCATATGCCTGCGGATATGGTCGCCATTCTCCAGCAGCGCTACCTGCGCCTCGTCGTGTTCCGCGTCCCGCTCCAGCCGCGCAATCCGCTCTTCAATGGTACGCCGGAACCGGGGGCTGATCTCAAAACTTTCGCTCGTGGCACAGTTTGTCATCATGGCGGTCTCCTCGGGCGGAATGCTGTATGCCGAAACTTTTTTCCCGGAAGGGATAAAGTTTTTTCCACTCGTGCCGATATTAGCTAAGACTAATCCTTAGCGCCAGATTACCGAGTAGCAAGACTTAGGTAATTAATTGTCCAGAAACGGGACACATTCACGCGGTAAGACTCTTCCGCACCGCTCCCGGCCCGTCCTTGCTACCCTGATACCGTTACACCTTCCATGTTTTCCAATTACTTCGCTGCGGCAACGCCGAGCACCACCTGCGACCCCGAATCCAAATGGATATTCTTCTTTGCCGAGGTCAAAGTTCCAGAGACCTGCCCGCCAGTACGGCCTGAGAGCATCATCCCAGAAATTGCCGTGGCATGAATCCCCATACCTCCGCTTGCCCTGGTAACCATCTCGGCGCGGTCACCGGCACTCGCTATAGTATTGCCGGCCACATGGCCAGAGGAGAGTACAGTCGCATCCATGTCAGACGCCGTTCGGATGGCAGTATCGCTCATTCCGCTCAGAGATGCGACCGAACCGCCACTCATTGGTCCGCCATTGCCTGTGCGCGCGCCTCCCATGGAACTGCCACCGAAGGAGTCGTCATTCGCCATCGAATTGGCCACAATCACGCTTACCGGCGGTGCAAGCGACTCAATTTCACTCCGGATTGCAATGCTCTGGCCGCCTTTCAACTCCGCGTGGTCAAAATCAATTGCCATGCTGGAATCCGCACTCTCCTTTTCGTGAGCCTTCACCGCGGTCACATGGCCCACCAGCCGCGAGCCCTTGGGAATTACGGTGCCGTCTGCGCACGTCACTGCTTCAGAGGTCTTTACCTCTACCCGGTCCCCAACTTTGGCGGACTTGGTGTCCAGCTTGCCCTGCAGTTCGCCTTTCACCGGACGCATCGTTTCAGCCGTGGCTGCAGGGCCGTCGGCCTGCGCCTGGATATTTGCATGGGTTGAATCGTTGACACTGGTTCCCGCGGCATTGGCTGAGGTACTCTGGCTGGCTGTCGCATTCGCCTGTTGTGCCATCAGGTGAAGGCTCACGCTGGCGACAAAGGCCAGTGTGAGCAACTTGGCAAGTTTCATCGGAACTCCTTTCTTCTGTTTGTCTTTGGCCGTTGCGCAACCGGTCATGCGAAGCGCTGGACAAAAGTTTTGATGCTGGTTTGGTTCCAATGGCTGTGTCTGCCGGGGATTTCATGCAGCGCGCAGAGCGGCCGATGGTGTGTGCGGCCGCTCCCGATTCACAGCTTCTTCAGTTTGCTCTCCAAATCTGGAACGTAGCTTACTTGCGCATCCGGCTCCAACTGTTTTGCAGAGGCAAGTGCCGCTTGCCAGGCTTTGCGGGCTTCGTCTTTTTGTCCAAGGGTGGCAGCAATGTCGCCCAGCGCCGTTTGGCTGATAATCTCCTCCGGATCGAGAGCTACGGCCTCACGCGCTAGCGCCAGAGCCTCCTGCGCCTTGCCTTTGCCCAGCAGTTCATACGCATTCTCGGCGCGGCTAAGGGCGGCGGCCTGGTTCACCTTGAAGCTGCCACGATAAACCATTACGCCGTAGTCAATCATGCCTGTTGGCTTTAGCGGCTGGAATTCTATGTAAGGGTTCATGTGGCCGCTGGGCCACTCACAGCCGCTCAGGTCGCCGGCGCTGATATACACATTGCCCTCGATCGTGGGCGGAATGATATCAGCGCCACCCAGCCAGAAGGTGTCGATATTCGGCAGGTGCTTGCACTGAATGCCGTATACCGCGGGATCGACTTCGGGGTAGGCGAAATAGGCGAACCAGCACTGCTGGCTGGGGTGCTGGTCCTGCCAGGCCTTCACTTGGTAGAGCTGTTGTGCCCAGTCGGCGTTGGCGTCGCTCAACAAGTTATGCACGTTCTTTGGCCCGCCCCACGCTTCGTTTGCATAGGCAATGTAATTGGGAAAAACAGCCAGTGAGGAAACGATGTGGGCCAGTATGAGAACAGCCCCAACCCATGTCCAGCGGTGGCTGGTGGCGGCCAGCGCGGTAATGCCGCCGGCGGCAAAGATAAACATCAGCGTATCCACCGGCAGTATGTGGCGCGCGCCAATATCCATGCCGGCCGCAATGGCCACGGCCAGGTAGAAGATGGCCGGCAGCAGGATGAAGGCCACTTCGCGCCCCTTGCGCAACCGGCCGGTAAAGATAGCAAAAAACGCCAGAGCCACCAGTCCCAACAGGCCAAGCGTCGTCTTGATCAGAATCACGGCGGGAAAGTACCACCACTGCCCATGTGCGTAGACTTTGCCAAAGGCAAAGGTAGGGTAGAACTGCGCCATGCGCTTCACGTCCACCAGCCCGATCAGGTACGACTCAGGCAGCAGGTGCAGGTGGCCAATGGCCAGGATGGCCGCAGCGTTGAAATGGCTCAGCGGGGCCACGTATTGTGCCAGCGTACTGCTTAAAGCGAGGCCCGACGGTCGCGCTGAGTAGCGGAAGCCATAGAAGGCCCACAAAATCAGCACGCCCACTACAACAATAGCCCCAAAGGCTCCGCAGAGCTGTAGCGCAAGCCGTCCGCGGCTGCCCTTGGGAGCAGTCGCAAGCTCCCAGCCGATGAGCAGCAGTAGCATCGGCGCCAGCAGGACTCCGGAGTGCTTGGTGGCCAGCAGCAGCCCCGCAGCAAGGCCTGCCAGCAGCAGGCGCGGCAGCGTAGGCTGCTTCACATAGCGATAGAAGCCGTAAAGGCTGGCCAGGAAAAACAGCGAGACACCGATATCCGTGGCCACCACTGCGGAGTGAGCCAGCACGTTGGGGTCAAAGCTGACCAGCACCAGCGCCACCAGCCCGGCAGCCGTCCCGAACCACTCTTTCGCGGCAAAAAACACCACCAGCGAAAGCCCCAGCGAAAGCAACCCCGTCGCAAGCCGCATACGAAATACAAGGTTTTGGCTTGCGCCGTCGTTGCGGGCCAGCCAGTCGCGCCCGTCCATATAGGCTTCCACCTTGAAGTCGCGCCCTTGCAGTTGTGGAACCCACATCTCCTGACCCAGGATGGGCAGCGTAGCCAGCAATTTCACCAGCGGCGGGTGTTCGGGATTGAGCCCATAGTCGCCGGTCTTCCACATCATGTAGCCGGCGAACATATGATTGTCTTCGTCAAAGGTGAGCGACTCGCGATGCACCACATACGCCATCTGTGCGGCTTGCAGGGCCAGCAGCACAAGAACTGCGGCCCACACCCATCTCGTGCGATTTTTCACAGGGTTCAGAACTCCTTGATCTTGGAATTGCCAGCCATTGTAGCGGGCTTGAGGAACCTGTGGCATTTGGCCCCAAGAAACCATGGCGCCGTCCCCAGTTATCGGACCTTGCTGCATCCGGCAAGGTACTCGGTATCAGATACGCACAGGGCTACACTAAAGTTGCTCAGGATTCTCCGCACACTTCCCCGTGTGTCGGAATTTATACTTCGCTCTTTTGCTGGTTTCACTGTTTGTGATTGCAGCTAACGCCTCGCCGGTTCGTCCTGCGAAGACGCATAGGAGCGTCCCGTCCGCCACGGCCTCCCATCGCGCCCAGAAAAAATCGCGCCCCACCTCGGCTCCTAATGCGGGACGTACTCGCAGGCACACAGTTGCGCACAAAAGTTTCCGGCGTCCCACCGTGTACAAATCCCAGGCGGACGCGAAAACATGTACCGCCCAATCCAAAGAGCTGTCAGGCCCTCCTGGGGCAAGCGAGATCGGGAGCCGCAACCAGCAGCCGATGGCCAGGGTAGCCTTGTCGCACAGAAGGCCGGTTGCCATGCCGCCTCCCTTGAGAGGTTCGCTCAATTCACTGATCAGGCAAAACAGGAAGACAAAGGCCGATGGACTGCGGCCGATCGACGACAAAGAAGATCTCGACGATAGTATCGCCAACAAACTACTGGTGCCGGTGCCGGTCTCGGCAAAACTTACAGTCAACCATGGCCTGCCCACGGACCGGCGCTATTGCCGTCCCTGGACCGCGCGCTTCCTCGCCGATCTGGCGCGGCTTCATGCCGCCATCTTTCATCGCCCGCTGGAGGTTACCTCGGCCGTGCGGACGGTTGCCTACCAAAAGCAGCTGATAGAAATCAACGACAACGCGGCGGCGGCCGAGGGCAGCGTTGTGAGTCCGCACCTGACCGGCGCCACTATCGATATTGCCAAGTACGGACTTAGCCGGCAAGAGGTGGCCTGGATGCGGCGCACTCTGCTAACACTGCAACAAGCTGGCAAAATCGATGTTGAGGAGGAGTTCCAGCAGGCCTGCTTCCACATAACGGTCTACAAAAGCTATGCGCCGCCCAGGTGGTCCAGCAAGGCTGCCAAACGGAAGACGGGAAAGAACGCGGCCGGCCACCATAAGACCTTGCGCCACATAACCCGGCCGCCAGTCTCCACGGCTGCCTCCAGAACATCTTCAAAAAGCAATAGCTTGTAAAGCAAACTGTAGATCGGAACAACCCACAGAAATTTATTGCCTTTCCTGCGCCATGCAAGGGTACAATCGCGGGCAAAGCCAAAAGACGGCTTGGCGAGAGGCAGAATGATGAACGAAATGGATCTTCAACCGGGGAGCGATCCGAAAGCCGGGCTGTCCCAGTGGCAGCGCGTTACCAACACATTTGCAGCGCCGTCCAAGACCTTTGAAGACATCAAGCGCGGCAATAGGAGCTGGTGGCTGCCGTTTCTGATTACGCTCTTGTTCGGTATGTTTCTCTTCGGTGCAGTCACGACACAGGTGACATGGAAAGGCGTCTTCGAGAACAACCAAAGAAATGCGCCTGTGTTCGCCAAAAGGATGATGGAGAACATGACTCCCGAGCAGAAGGCGAAACAGGAGCAACAGGGACCGATCTCCCAGGAGATTACCTGGGCTCTCGCACCATTCGGCATTCTCCTTATTGATGTCATCGCAGCGGGAGTCTTGGTGGGCACAATCAACTTTGGATTTGGCGGCAACGCCAGTTTCGGCTCGATTTTTGCGGTTACGCTCTACGCGGGGCTTGTCATGTGGCCACTCAAGCTACTGCTGGGCGGAATTGCGCTCTTTGCGGGTGCGCTGCCTGATGCATTTATGCCGCAAAATCCAGCTGGCACCAATCTCGGCTACTACCTTCCCATGCAAGATACCTCTCCAGTTCTCTACACACTGGCGACGAACATCGACATATTGGCGATTTGGTGCATGGTCGTCACGTCGATTGGGGTTGCAACAGTTGCGGGAACAAAGCGCAGTGCAGGGTACTTCGCCGTCTTTGGCTGGTGGGGTATCATGCTGCTGTTAGGAGTTGGATTTGCAGCCATGGCTGGCTAAAATCGAAGTGGCTCAAAAAGTTAAAGCGTCGCACACCCCTGCGAAGTGCGCTGCTTCGTTTTAGTGAGGATTTCAAAAAAGCTAGAGGCTGAAGCTGCTTTATTCCGTCCACCGCCGCATAATCAGCGTGGCGTTGATGCCGCCAAAGCCAAACGAATTCGACAGGCCGATATCGAAGCTGTGCGCCTGCGCCACGTTGGGCACATAGTCCAGCTTGCACTCGGGGTCGGCTTGTTCCAGGTTGATCGTAGGCGGAAGCATTTGGTTCTGCAGCGCCATTACGGTGATGCCCGCCTCCAGGCCTCCCGCGCCGCCCAGCAGGTGGCCGGTCATCGACTTGGTGCCGCTGATCTTCAGCTTGTGGCTCAGTGCGTACTCGCCAAACACTAATTCAATGGCGCGTGATTCGTTGCCGTCGCCCGCCGGGGTCGAGGTCGCGTGGGCATTTACATAGCCCACATCTTCCGGCGCAATTCCGGCATCTTTCAGCGCCGCTCTCATGCTGCGCTGCGCCCCTGCGCCTTCCGGTGCAATGCCCGTCATGTGGTAGGCGTCCGCGCTCATGCCGTAGCCAATCACTTCGGCCAGAATCTTTGCCCCGCGCGCCTTTGCGAATTCCAGCTCTTCAAGAATCAGAATTCCAGCGCCCTCGCCAATCACAAATCCGTCGCGGTCCTTGTCGAAGGGGCGGCTGGCGTGGGTAGGGTCGTCGTTGCGGGTAGAGAGAGCGCGCATGGAGGCAAACCCGCCCACCGCCAATGGCGTAACCGAAGCTTCCGCGCCGCCTGCGATCATTACGTCTGCGTCCCCGTGCATAATCATGCGCACCGAGTCGCCAATGGAGTTGGCTGAGGTGGCGCACGCCGTGGCCGTGGCGGAAATAGGGCCTGTGGCGCCGTAGCGGATGCTGATCTGGCCGGCCGCCATATTCACAATCACCGCGGGAATAAAGAAGGGTGAAATCTTGCGTGGGCCGCCTGCAAGCAGGTTGCTGTGTTCGCGCTCGATAATCTCAAAGCCGCCTATGCCCGAGCCGATGAAGACGCCTACACGTTCGGCAATCTCCGGCGTGATCTGCAGGCCAGATTGAGCCATCGCCTCCTGTGTTGCGGCAAAGGCAAAGTGGATGAAGCGCCCCATCTTACGCGCTTCCTTTTTGTCCACGAAATCCAGCGGGTCAAAGTTCTTCACCTCGGCGGCAAATGTGACAGGGAAGCCAGTGGCATCGAATCCCTGAATGGGAGCCATGCCGCTGGCGCCGGCCAAAAGCTGCCGCCACACCTCGGGAGCGGTGTTGCCTACACCGCACACCAGCCCCAGGCCGGTGATGACAACTCTGCGCGCCAAGGGCTACTTGCCGCCTTTCTTCTCATGCTTTTCGATATAGTCGATCGCGTCCTTCACTGTCTTGATCTTCTCGGCGTCTTCGTCGGGAATTTCCAGGTCGAAGGCTTCTTCGAACTGCATTACCAACTCCACCACGTCCAGCGAGTCCGCTCCCAGATCTTCCTGAAAGCTGGCGCCGGGGGTCACTTCGGCTTCGTCCACCTGCAACTGCTCGACGATAATCTGTTTGACTTTTTCTTCCACGGCCATGCGTGCATCTCCTCGTGTTGTGCAAAACTTTTGTATCGCTTCGGGGCTTGGTTTCACTCGCGTTCCGTCTGCCTACAATACCGTTCCGCGGCAGAGAAACACAACCACCGCGCCGAAACAATTGCGGATGGTCCCGAAACTCCAAGTCTACCGGGCGGGTCGGGGCCTGTAAAGGCTCAGGGACTAGGAAGATGGCCACAGAGTGGGGAATGGGGAACTATGAATGCAAATCGCGGAAAATTGGCCGGATAAAGTACCGCCCAAAGGCGTACATTAGGCGAAGAGGTTTTTCGTCATGGGAAGCTCTGCCGTGGTGTTCGCGCTAGTTGCCGTCGCTCTCTTGCTCTTCGCTCTCTGGGTGGGATTTCGCCAGGGCCGCACCCAGACGCTCAGCAGCGAACAAAAGCTAGCCGAGGTGCGGGAAGCCGGAATGCGGGAACAACTCGAAGCCGCCAGGGCCGAAATTGCGGAATTGCGGACTAAGGCAGAAGAACTGGCCGCCGCCAGGCAGCAGCTCAGAAACGAAGAGACAAAGTATGCGCAAATGAAGGCCGATCTAGACACCGCCTTCAAGAGCGCCGCCGCAGATGCGCTTCGCGCCAACACCCAGTCGTTTCTGGCGATGGCAAAGCAGGAACTGGGCGGCCAGACGCAGGAGGCGAAACAGACCTTTGAAGCCAAGGAGCTGGCGATCAAGAATCTGCTTGACCCTCTTGGCGCGGCGCTCAAGAGCCTCGACGAACAGTCTCGCGCCATGGAGGTGCAGCGTTCCGGGGCTTACTCCAAGGTGGAAACTCTAGTCGAGAAGATGCAGCAGTCTATTCCCGCCTCCCTCGATGCATTGAAGAATGAAACCGCGCAGCTCATCACCGCGCTGCGCGCCCCCAAGACGCGCGGCAACTGGGGCGAACTGCAACTCAAGCGCTGCGTGGAGTACGCAGGTATGGTGCAGTACTGCTCCTTTTCAGAGCAGGTCACCGCTCGCGACGAGGACGACAAGATGCTGCGCCCGGACATGACGATTCAACTGCCCAATGGGCGCGAGATTGTGGTGGACGCAAAGACTCCTCTCGATGCTTTTCTCGATGCCAGCGGCAACGCCGACCCGGCCAGCCAGCAGTTGCGATACGAAGCCCATGCGCAGCGCGTCAAGGCGCATCTCAAAGATCTATCCAGCAAAGCCTATTGGAAGCAGTTTGAGAAAGCTCCGGACTTTGTTGTCTGCTTCCTGCCCAGCGAGGCGCTCTTCAGCGCGGCATTGGAAGCCGACCCCTCGCTCATCGAGTTCAGCGCGCAAAACCATGTGGTCATGGCCACGCCCACCACCCTGATCGCCCTGCTGCGGGCCGTCGAATTCGGCTGGCAGCAAACCGAGATCACCAAAAATGCGAAAGCTATCCACGAAATGGGCCGCAAAATTTATGACAAATTGACGGTTGCGCAGGGCCATGTGGAGCGGCTCGGCAACGCGCTCAAAAGCAGCGTGGATTACTACAACAAGTTTCTCGGTACCATCGAGGGCAAGGGCGGAGTCTTCTCTTACGGGCGGCAATTGGGCGAACTGGCCCATGGCGATGGGGAGTTAGCAGAGATCGTCAAGCTGCAACCAGAGGTGCGCGAGCTGGAGTCGCCCGAGTGGTCGCAGCAGGTGCTGGCCTTGGCCGCCGATGCGGAAGAGAGCGGCGAAGCGGAGTAGCACATGTCCTTATCCATGCTTATGCCGGGGATCGTTTGAAACCTGCCCTGCTCTTTTGCGGGAATTGAAGTGTCGGAGCGTTAGGTTTGCGCGATGATCGGTGCATGGCAACTCTGCCCAATTCGGAAGAACTCTGGACTGTGCGGGAATACCTCCTGACCAGTTGGAGCCCGGACCGTGAGTTTGTGGATGGGCGAATCGAGGCACGGAATTTCGGCGAGAAAGAACATTCCATCATCCAGCGATACCTGACATTTCTTTTCATGCTGAATCGCTCGGAATGGGAAGTCGAGGTCTTTCCTGAGCTTCGCACGCAGACTGCGGGAAGAAATTTCAGGGTTCCGGATGTGCTGGTGGTTCGGGCGGAGGAGAAATTTGAACGCTATGTAACCCAGCCGCCTCTGATTGCCATCGAAATTCTGTCGCCTGAAGATTCGGTACGGTCGACGCAAGGGAAGGCTGCCGAGTATCTCCGCTTCGGCATCGAAAACATCTGGACCATCGACCCCGAGCCCTGCATCGCCTATAGATATACTTCTGCCGGACTCGAAGAGGTGCGCACCGGCGAACTCGCCGTGCCGGGCACGCCCATCCGCGTCATGCTCAGCGAGATGTTTGCGGAGTTGGACCGGGCCTGACTAGCTCTTCAGCGCCACCCGGATGTGCAGTTCTTTCAACTGCTGTTCCGTAACCGTCGTCGGCGCATCGGCCATCAGGTCGATTGCTTTCGCGGTCTTCGGAAACGCGATCACCTCGCGCAGACTAGGCGCTCCGGTCAGCAGCATCACAATGCGGTCCAGCCCCAGCGCAATGCCGCCATGCGGCGGAGTGCCATACTCCAGCGCGTCTAAAAAGAAGCCGAAGCGCTTGTGCGCCTCTTCGTCGCTGATGCCGAGTGATTGGAATATCTGCTGCTGCACGTCTTTGCGGTGGATACGAATGGAGCCCGAGCCAAGCTCCAGCCCGTTCATCGCCAGGTCGTAGCAGTTGGCGCGCACAGAGGCCGGGTCAGTGAGCAGATTGGCCATGTCCGCCTCGTGCGGCGCGGTAAAGGGATGATGTGCAGGCATCCACGCCTGCGTGTCCAGGTCGTACTCAAACATCGGGAAGTCCACAATCCAGATAGGGTTGAAGGCGGCAGCGCCATCCAGCGCATTTCCGCTGCGCGGGTCCGCATCCTGTACAGTCTTCTCCGTTACGCTGAAGGCTCCATGTCGGTCGGCGTACTTCTTGGCCAGCTCGGTGCGGAAGTTGCCGGCGGCGGAGTAGACATTGATTTCTCGCTCGCTCAGGCGGCCTTCAAATTTGGTGTCGCTGGCCTTGATGTGGTGGGAAGGGTCGCCTGCCACGACAATGACAAAGTCCGCATCCGCCGCGCCGCAAAGCTCACGCACCTTCGCCGCTGCCTCGGGAAAGCTCTTGGCCAGCCGCTTGAAATCGTCAATAAACTTGGCGCCCTTTTTCTGGTCGAAGAGCGGATGGTTGTCTTCGCGATCCTTGCGGCTGAGTTCGCCCACGTTGGGAATGCGCAGCGCCACCACCGGCAGCGCGGGGTCAATTTGCAGCGTGGCCAGGGCGGTGTCAGTAAATGCCGGGCGTACGTCGGTCAGGCCGGGCAGGCGCAGGTCGGGCTTGTCGCAGCCAAACTGGCGCATCGAGTCGTCATAGGTGATGCGCGGAAAGGGAGTGGGCAGCGTAACGCCGGCTGCGGCAAAGCCTGCCGATAAGAACTTCTCCACCACGCCAAACACCGTCTCCTGGTGCGGGAAGCTCATCTCCAGATCCACCTGCGTAAACTCAAGCTGGCGGTCGGCGCGCAGATCCTCGTCGCGGAAGCAGCGGGCAATCTGGAAGTAGCGGTCGAAGCCGGAGATCATCAGAATCTGCTTGAATATCTGCGGCGACTGGGGCAGCGCGTAAAACTCGCCAGGATGAACGCGGCTGGGAACCAGAAAATCGCGCGCGCCCTCGGGCGTGCTTTTGGTCAGGATGGGCGTTTCAATCTCAAGAAAACCCTGGCCGCTCAGGCTCTCGCGGATGGCCAGCGTAATCTGATGGCGCAGCCAGAAGTTACGCTGCATCTCCGGGCGGCGCAGGTCCACATAGCGGTATTTGAGCCGCACTTCCTCGTTCTGGATTGCCTCTTCAGAAGGCGAAAAGGGCGCGAGGCGCGTGTCGTTCAGGATCAGCAGATCCGTGGCCTCAATCTCGATTTCGCCGGTAGGCATCTTGGGGTTGATCGCGTCGGCGGCGCGCAGGCGCACCTTGCCCACCGCGGCCACCACGTACTCCGGCCGCACCTCCTCGCCCTTTTCGTGGCCCAGCGGAGTCAGTTCCTTATCCAGCACGATCTGGGCAATGCCACTGCGGTCGCGCACGTCCAGAAAGATCAAGTTGCCGTGATCGCGGCGGCGGTTCACCCAGCCCATCAAAACCACTTGCTGGCCGGCGTTTGCGGCGCGTAGTTCACCGCAGAGATTCGTCCGTTCGAGACTGCCTAGAAAATCGAGCACTACCTATGTCCTTTATCTGCTTGACTTTGCTGCATTGCCTTTGCTGTTAGAGCAGCCGTTTGTTTGCTGCCGAATTAGGGAGTTTCTCCGCGAACATAGAGAGCCGGACCGCCAGGATGGAGTCCCTCTGCCAAGCGTGCCGCCTCCTTCGCGCTTACCGGCGTGACCGTAATCGGAGATGCTAGATAAAAATCCAACTCCGACTCGGATGGAATCCGCATGATCGGCCCCGGCGACGCCGCTGAAACCGCGGCGCCCACTCCTGCCCCTACCGCTGCGCCCGTAACTATGCCTGCCGCCCTACCACTTCCGTTATTTACAACTCCATTTTTTGCGCTGACGCCGCTCAAGAAGGTGCCGGCAATCGCGCCGATATAGGCGCCTCGAACAACCTTTTTGTCGGTCGGTTGCGTCTTGCTCGTCCCCTTTACCTGGAACTCGTAAGTATAGAGGGGATAACTCCGCCCACCCAACTCCAACGAGTCCAGTTCAAAGGTCAACTCAGGGCTTCCGATCAATCTTCCTGGCTTTGTGGATTTAACCACGATTCCATGAGCACTCGCGCCGCGCGGGATTGCAATTACACCGCCGACAATCACGTCTTCACTCACGGTAAACTGCATCGGCATGCCGTTTTTGGCCGAATTGGTGCTAACTCCATCGATAGTCTGCACTCGAATCATCGTATTTTCAAGGATAGTGACTTCGCCCCTGCTTTTGTCATACTCCGAGTCGGGAGTCTGTGCGGACTGAAGGGCAGTAGCCGCGTGAGCAGTGGCTGGTCTCGGACTCTGTGCATGTGCCGACAGGCCGCTCATAAGAACTACCACAGCGCAAACAAATATCCGGAGAGGCAACTTCCTGAGCTTTGGGTCTTTCACAGTTGTCCATCTCCTCTCACTTGTTTGCAGCGTCAGACAAAAAGGCCGCCAGCTCCGCGCGCGGAACCTTGGTTTGTATGCCCGAGGCGAAGGCCTTCACTGTCAGAATACCGGATTTGAGTTCGTCCTCGCCCAGGATGACGATGCACCGGGCCGTCTTATCGGCGGCTTCGAAGGATTTTTTCAGCCGGAAGCTGCCCTCGCCGAGCTCAATCCACAATCCCTGATGGCGCAGCTCGCGCGCCAGGTTGAGCGCGGCGGCATTCAGGCTCTCGCCCAGCGGGGCAATATATCCGTCTGCCAACTGCGCCACGGCGGCTTCCTGCGCCAGCAGTGTCAGCACCAGCCGGTCTTCGCCAATCGCAAAACCGATTCCCGGAGCTCTCGGCCCACCTATCATCTCGCTCAGCCCGTCGTAACGTCCGCCGCCCAGCAGAGCGTTTTGCGCGCCCAAACCGTCGTGGGTGAATTCAAATGTCGTACGCGTGTAGTAGTCCAGCCCGCGCACCAGCCGGTGATTGCGCGTGTAAGGCACATGGGCCGCTTCAAGCGCCGCCGTCACCGCGGCAAAGTGCGCCTTTGAGTCCTCATCCAGCGAGTCGGCAATGCGTGGCAGCGTCTCAATGATGGGCTGATCTTCCGGCACCTTGCAGTCCAGCACACGCAGCGGATTGGTGACGGCCCGGCGCTGGCAATCTGCGCACATCTTCCCAACTACGGGAACCAGCGCAGCCCGCAGCACCTCGTTATATTTGGCCCGGCCTGCTGCCGATCCAACCGAGTTCAGGTGCAGCGTCCATCCCGTAATCCCCAGCTCGTCCAGCAGCGTTGCCAGCATCTCCAGCACTTCAGCATCACGTAGCGGACTCTCGCTGCCTGCCGAGGGCGGCCCGATAACCTCCGCGCCAATCTGCGAGAACTGCCTGTAGCGGCCCTTCTGCGGCCTCTCGCGCCTGAACTGCGGACCGATGTAGAAGAGCTTCTGCAACTGGCCTGTCTCGCCCAACTGGTGTTCGATGTAGGCGCGCACCACGCCTGCTGTGTTTTCAGGCCGTAGCGTCAGCGTCTGTGTCTTCTCAGACTGCGCCCGCGCGCGGTCTTCCCAGGTGTACATCTCCTTCGAGACAATGTCGGTCTCTTCGCCTACGCCTCGGGCAAACAGTCCGGTGTCTTCAAAAACCGGCGTGCGAATCTCGCCGAAGTTGTAGCGGGCAAAGACCGAGCGGGCGGTGGCCTCAATGCGGTTCCAGAGGGCCGTCTCGGGCGGCAACAGGTCGCGGGTGCCGCGAACGGCTTTCAAAGTGCTCATATTCTCTTTAGTCTAAATGGCGAGAGAAAGTCAGGCAGAATAACCGACTACAGATCCTTATCCAGGATCGTCTCCAGGTTGCGGGCGCCATGCAGTACGTGGACGATGAGAAGAACTTGCTCCGATGCAAGATAGCGATAGAAGACTATGTGCTTTGGAAAGCCGGGAACGAGAATCCAGCGCATCCCAGCAAGGAGTGGGGATCTGAATCTGCAGATCCCACCTCGTTCTGGTCAACTCAGCAAAGAACGCGCAGCTTGACCCACAGACTGCTCCCATCGCTGAACCAATTCGGGGTTCGCAGCCTACTGGTAATAGTCTGCCTGCTCAACAATCGAGAGTGCGGCAGCCTCGGAGATGCGCAATTCGGTCACTGCTGCGCGAGCTTCTCCCGCAAAGCTGCTACAAGGCTGCGACCGTTCAACTCCTCCGGTGCAATCACCAGTTCCCTGGTTTGCAGTACATACAGCGGTTCCGTCTCAAGACGCGAGCGCTGCTGCTCCTTATTCTGCCGGATTAGGTTGCGGATGAACTCGCTCGGCGTACCGAAGTCGCCCGAGGATACGCGGTCTGTCATTGTCACAGTGCGAGATGAGCTGCTCGATCCCACATTCCTGTGCCGGCGATACTCCTATAAATTGATGGAGGAGTTTCTATCCATGGGGATCGACCCCTGCGGCGAACGAGGCGAGTTTCACACGTTTGTTACTGCCTGCCCTGCATTCAGCCAGGAAATTAGGACGGTTTCTTGTGGCACGAATCGAGAAAAGGGCTGTACTTCTCTCGATCTATCACTCGCGTGATAGGACTGTAGGCTAGGCCGAAAATCATAATGGATTAGCTGCATACCTGCTCCCCATCGCCACCAGCGGCAGCAATCCTACATACGCCACGCCTACAGCCAGCGCTCCGCCCATCAATCCCAGTGTTACGCTCTCCATTTGCAACCCAGGCGCGATCCTCCACATGTTGAAGATGGCTCAACTGCCGCAGTACAGAACTGTGCCCAGATCAAAGCTCACAACCTGTACGTGGACCACCGCATGGGCCGCGGATAGCTGGAAAGATTCGTTCTTTTTCAATGAGCGCTTGAGCCGTTCGTGCCGTGCGGAGTGGCTTTCTATTCAGGGTTGTTCAGCAGCCAGTAGTGAAAGCCGTCCACAATGGCCATCAGGGCCGCCTGGTTCAGATCGCTGCTTACGCCAGCGGTCGTCCACGGCTCGTGCCCGTCGGCGTGGAAACTCACAGTGACGCGGACGTGGGCCGCAGTGTCCTGCGCGGAAACATCGATGGCAGTTACGCTGAAGCGGCCAAGCCTCATCTGTGCGGTAGCCGGATACCAGTTTTCCAGTTCGCGGCGCATTGCCTTTGTCAGCGCGTCCACCGGGCCGGCGCCCTCGGCGCGCGTAACGGCAACCTGAGAATCGCCTATGAACAGTGACATGGAGGCCTGCACATATCTGCCTCCGGTCTCATCCGACTCGTCCAGCACTCTCCAGCTTTTTACGCTGAAGCGATCATGAAGTGTGTTGAGCACCTTCATGCAGGCCAGCTTGAATGAGACCTCGCTGGCCGTGAATCCGCCGCCGTCGATCATGGCCTGGTTAGCATCGATGAAAACCTGCGCCTGGGCAGAAGTGAGCGGAACGCCAAGCTCTTTCGAGAGCAGAACAATGTTGGCTTTTCCTGATTGCCCGTTCACCCCGATCACCGGAATAGCGCCCACCTTGGCGGGATGGCACCACAGGTAAGCGCCGGGATTCTTGCCCTCGCTGCTGCCGTGCATTCCTGCCCATGTGCCAAATGCTCCAATGCCAACAATGGGCGCGCCATGCGGTACGTCCAGCGAGAAGGCCGCATACGCCGAGTGCGCCAGACTAGTAAGTCCCGTCAGCGACTCCGGCGCCACAAACTCGGCTTCGCCCCTCAATTGCATGCTGCCGATCACTGAAGTCAGGTTCACGTTGCCGCAGCGCTCGCCAGTTCCGAGCAGCGTGCCTTGCACCTGGACCGCTCCGGCAAGAATCGCGGCACGCGTATTGGCCACTCCCAGTCCGCGGTCGGTGTGGCCGTGGAACCCAAAGCCCGCACTTGGATAACTCCGTGCCAGACTGCCGATCACCTGTGTAACTTCATCCGGGTTGGCGCCGCCCGTAGTGTCGCAGACAACGATGCGGCTTACTTTCTGCCGCACGCATTGCTCTATAACCTGGTGAAAATGCTCCAGGCTGCGCTTGCTGAATTCGGAGTCGCAGGCCTCGCCGTTTTCGCACCGGCCGCAGGCTGCATCCATGGCGTGCTCCAGGTCCACAATCACTTCGAGCCCCTGGTCTTGCAGGCAGGCAACGGTCTCATAAGCCATCAGCAGATTTTCTTCCGCCGTGGCTTGCAGGGATTTCATCACATCAAGCAGTCTGGACTTAACCACCACCACGGCCACCGGAACCCGCTTCCTACGGGCGGCCATGAACTGCACGTCGGGCCACTCCTCCACCTTGGCGCCGCGGCCGCGAGTTCTGCCAAACAGGGCCAGCTTCATGCCGGCGGTCTCCACCGGCTCCAGGGCGGCAGCCAGGTCGCCAACGAATTGGTTGGCGCCGGCAAACCCTATCTCCGCGTAGCGCACCCCAAACACGGCCATCCGCTGCAAAAGGCCAACGGCATTGGGCAATGAGATTTCCAGATTCGGCTGTTGCAGCCCGTCGCGAAGACTTGTATCGAAGATTTCGATCCGGTGAGTTAAAGATTGGTTCATCTGCCCCTGTTTCCGCCGCTGAAAGGGTCCACTGAATGGACAATCATGCAAGCAGGCTGTCAAATTCCATGCACTCCGCAGCCACGGCTAGCAGCAACATCTCAGAATACTAGAGTGGGAAGTGCGTGCGGACCAGTCGCCATTTGCCGCAGCAAAAGGGAAATGCCGCCCGAAGGCGGCATTCGTTCAGATGAACGTCGGCAGCGGCGCTAGACGCCTACGCCAAACTCGCCCGCTTGGTACTCCTCTGCGTTGGAATAGAAATCATAAGGCGTGCGGCGATTGAATTTGTAGCGAGTGAAGATCTCGCGGCCTACAAAAATACCCACCGCCGCCACGGCCATACCCACTGAGAACCAGGTAACCACACGCAAGGTATTGGATTCACATTTCTCGTCGCTGTGGTCTTCTTCAGCCAAGGTGAAAGTTTCGGGCTCGGTAGACATGGCGGAGCTTCCTCCTACAGCAATATGATACCTCAGTTTTGGCTTGGCCTGCGGTGCATGGCGGGGCAGATGCGGCAGGATTTGTTTACCGTGTTGAGTCGATTCGGGAGAGCCAATCAGTCTTTTCCGTTGCGGGAAGAAAGCTGGCCTCAATGGAGTTGGCCGCCAGTTGCCGCAACTCTTCGCGTGTAAAACCCTGGATGCTGTGAGCCAGCAGGTACTCATTGGCCAGATCGGAACCGAAAAAGGCCGGGTCGTCGGAGTTGAGCGTAACCAGCAGGCCGTCGTCGAAGTAGCGGCGCAGCGGGTGTGCGGCAAACGAGGGGCAAACCCCGGTGCGGACATTCGAGGTCGGGTTCAGTTCCAGCGGAATCCCGCGTTCCTTCAGCTCCTGCAGCAGATAAAAGTCCCTGAAGGCCGAAAGTGCGTGCCCAATGCGTTCCGAGCCAATGGCCAGAGCCTCGCGGATGGCCTCCGGACCGGTAGTTTCTCCGGCATGGTTGGTCAGCCGCAGCCCGGCCTGTGCGGCCTTTGCATAGAGCTCGCGGAAGGGCTCAGAGCCGGTGCGGCGCTCGTCGCCCCCCAGCCCGATACCGATGATCGATGGATACTGCGGACGCATCTCGATGGCTTTCACGAAGACCCGCTCCGCCTCTTCCAAAGTGAAGTGGCGCACCGCGTCGAATATCCAATAGATCGAGAGCCCCAACTCGCGTTTGCCGTACTCGCGGGCTCGTTCCAGACCTTCAAAAATAGGCTCGAAGGCCGCCTTGTCGTGGTTGCGCCACAGGTAGATCACGCCGACAGAGATAAAAACCTCGGCATGGACGACGCCTTGCCTCGTCAGGTGTTCCATCATCCGCCAAGCGGCCAGTTCGTAGTCCTCGGGGCCAATCAGCAACCGGGTCACGGCCTTGAAGGATTCCAGGAAGCCGGAGAAATCAGAGAAGCGATAGAGAGCCTCTGCCTCGGGCAGGGTAATGGGGCGGTCGTCGTGGCGCGCGCTCAGCTCCACCAGGGTGGAGGGCAGTATGGTTCCCTCCAGGTGCAGGTGCAACTCTGCCTTGGGCAGCCGGCGAATAAAGTCTTCAATATCGGGCATCATGTGAGTCTATCGCAGCCCGGCAAACTCCGAGCGGTGGCGGCTATAGAAGTAGTAGATCAGCAAGCCGATTACCAGCCATGCGAAGAAAGCCATCCAGGTCATCACTTCCAGCCCCATCATCAGCACAATGCAGAAAATGATGCTGAGAATGGGAAACAGCGGACCCAGCGGCGCGCGAAAGCTGCGTGGCCGCTCCGGCTCGCGATAGCGCAGCACCAACACGGCAATCGAGACCAGCACAAAAGCGAACAAGGTGCCAATGTTGGAAAGGTTGGAGACGGTGCCAATGTCAAGCAGACCGGCCGGTATGCCAACCACAAATCCAGCCACCCAGGTGGCCACTGCCGGAGTGCGAAATTTGGGATGAATGCGGCTGAAAATGGTGGGCAGCAAGCCGTCGCGCGACATAGCAAACCAGACACGCGCCTGGCCAAGCTGAAAGACCAATATCGACGAGATCATGCCCAGCAACGCACCAATCAGCACAAAGAGCCTGACCCAGATCAGGCTTTGGCCGCCCGGCAGCAGCGAGAGCTTTCTCAGCGCGTTCACCACAGGAGCAGCGTCGCCCATCACCGACTGCCAGGGAACAATGCCGCTGAGCACGATAGCCACCGCGCCATAGAGCACCGTGCAAGCTACCAACGTCGCCAGAATGCCGAACGGTACGTCGCGCTGCGGGTTCTTGCACTCCTCCGCCGCGGTTGAAACCGAGTCAAAGCCGATGTAGGTGAAGAAGATGATGGAGCCGCCGGTCAGCACGCCGGTCCAGCCGTTGGGCATAAACGGGTGCCAGTAGTGCGGCTTGATAAAGCTCGCCGCCGCAAAAACGAAAACCAGAATCGCGGCAATCTTCACCATCACCATCACGTTATTGGCGCGGGCAGACTCCCGGATGCCGCGCACCAGCAGCACCGTCAAGATCATCACTACCAGAAACGCGGGAACATTGAATCCGAAGTGCCATCCAGCCTGGTAGAGGTCGTGGCCGGCCAGGTCTTGCAGGCCGGTGGGCAGGTAGGCGGGCGAGATCCACTGCGCCGCCGGATGCAGGCCGAACCAGTCCAGCAAGTCCACAATATGGGCGGCAAAGCCCACGCTCACGCTCATGTTGCTAAACGCGTACTCAAGAATCAGATCCCAGCCGATAATCCAGGCCGTCAGTTCGCCCAGCGTTGCGTACGTATAGGTATAGGCCGAACCGGCAATGGGAATCATCGAGGCCAGTTCGGCATAACAAAGCCCGGTGAAGACGCAGACAATCGCCACCAGCACCAGTGAAAGCGCAAGCGCCGGTCCCGCGCCGGGACGCCCCGCCATGGCCGTATGGTTTACCAGGAAATGGATGAGCGGCGTCGAACTGATGGAGGGCGCGTCGAAGTGCTGGCCGGCCATCGCCGTGCCAATGACGGTGAAGATGCCCGAGCCGATCACCGCTCCAATGCCCAGCGCGGTCAGCGACCACGGCCCTAGCGACTTCCTGAGAGAATGGCCCGGCTCTTCCGAGTCGCTGATCAGCTTGTCGATCGACTTGCGGGCAAGTAGTTGGCTGGCCAGTGCAGTTCTCCTCATCTTTCCCGCTGAGCGCAAATCTCACGGTAGAAATACACCCTTGCTGAGATCGGCAGAGCCGGAATTCCCGTCGCAACGCTTCACTATCCAGTTTTGCATCCGCCATGCCACGCCGCTAGTATCTTTGCCGGCGTATCAACAGAGGCGACATGGCATCCGAAGGGGAGGAGAGGCTCCAGAGAGGCTTGTCGCTGCCAGACCGGAACCCTGTTCAGTGCCGGGTGCGGTTGCAATGAGTGGAATTCAATTGAAATGCCCCAACCGGAGATCGTGCGGAGGGCTTCTTCATCAGGAAAAAGCCTCTCTGTCGGGTAACTTTGGGGCAATTCAACCGCAATTAGCCTTAGCGCTTGGAAACACCGCGCGCCAACTTTTTCACCTTTTTCTTGTTTTCGCCGCGCGCCCCAGTCCGCTTGGCCTTGGGTGCGGCCTTTTTGCGAGCGGTGCGTTTCAGCTTCTTCCGCTCCAGCTTGTCTTCAATCTTGGTGGTATCTGCCACTTGTAACCTCTTTCACTGCAATCTAATCTCTGATTCCCGGCAATCGGGTAGTTGTGAGTTTTATGTTAACAGGGATTGCGCGGCGGGGAAAGCCGAAGCCGCTCCAGTACAGCAGATTTCGTGATTTCGCCCCATCCGGATTGCACACGGGAAACGCCGCTTTGCAACATTCAAATCCCGGCTGCCACATACTCCTCGCAGCTTTAAGCTCATGCCGCTAAGGTGCAGTCATGAAAGACTCTCCCAGCTATTCTTCTATCGGCACAGTGCGGATTGAATCCATCGACTCCGCAAGAGCTATCCTCTGGCGGAACTCCGCGAAGGAGTGGCAGTTTCTCAACCTCATCTCGCTCCTGTTCGGCGTCGCAACCTTTCTGCTTGCCGCGCTCCCTGGCTTCAGCCAGTCGCCCGCTTTCCGCGCCAACCTGCTCCACAGCGGCGTCTACAACGCGCCGGGAGTACCCGCCTTCAACAAGGTTAAGTGGACATTTCACACTCAAGGGCCTGTCATCTCCTCGCCTGCAGTCCTCGATGGAACGGTTTACGCGGGCAGCAAGGATGGCAATCTTTACGCCGTAGACAGCCAGACCGGCCAGCAAAAATGGAAATTCGAGACCAAGAGCCGGATTGCCTCTTCTCCGGCTGTGGCGGACGGCATGGTCTACTTCGGCGCTTACGACGGCAACTTCTACGCCATCGACACGGCCACTGGACAGCTCAAATGGAAGTTTCAAACCGGCGGCGAGCGTCACTTTTCCGCGCAGCATCTCCACGGCTTTCAGCCTGCTGCCGAGACCATGCCAGACCCCTGGGACATCTATCTCTCCTCGCCCGCGGTCTCCGGCGGCCTGGTCTACTTTGGCAGCGGAGACGGCAATGTCTATGCGCTAGACGCGGCTACAGGCGCTCTGAAGTGGAAGTTCAAAACCGGCGATGTTGTTCACGCCTCGCCCGCCATCGCCGATGGTATGGTCTTTATCGGCAGTTGGGACAGCTACTTCTATGCTCTCGACGCCGCAACAGGCGCCGAAAAGTGGCGCTTCAAAACCGGTGAAGATCCCGTCAGCCACAACCAGGTCGGAATTCAATCCTCGGCCGCGGTGGCGGATGGAGTCGTCTTCTTCGGCTGTCGCGATTCCCATCTCTATGCCGTGGACGAATTCACTGGTAAAGCCAAATGGTCGTACCCTACCGGCGGAACCTGGATTCTTACCTCGCCTGCCGTCAGCCAGGGCAAGGTCTACTTCGCAATTTCCTACGGCGGGCTGCTCTTTGCCGCCGATGCCCAAACCGGCAAGATCCTCTACTCTGTCGACTTCAAAGGCTGGCCTATCTATTCCTCGCCCGCCATTGCCGGAGACACCCTCTACGTCGGCTCAACCGCGGGAACCATGAACGCCGTCGATCTCACCAGCCATTCGCTGGCATGGTCCTTCACAACCGATGCCGCAAAGACCAACGGCCCCGCCTTCACCAAGACTGACGGAACCAGCAATTACTTCGGCGCATTCACCTCGGACTTTTATCTCGACGTGGTGGCTTCGCACGCCAGGCTTGACGCAATGGGCCCCATCCTTTCCTCGCCGGTCGTGGTCGATAAGACGCTCTACTTTGGCGGCGTGGACGGAAATATCTACGCACTGATGTAGGCGCATTTCCAGCTCGAGAAAAAATGGCAAGCAGCGACGGAGCAACCTGCTTGCCATGGACCCCCAACGCGGTTGCGCGCAACCATAAAAAAACAGGAGGAGCGATGAAGGTTTCCATCGGGAGTTGCACAAGCAGAATTGCGCGAACAGGGTGGCCGCGCTCATCTGCTTGGCTCTTGAGCTTGGCCGCATTGGCGCTTTGCGCTTTGCCGGCGCAGTACAGCGCCTGGGGCGCTAAACCCATCAAGGTTGCCTTGGCGCCCGGCCATTGGACCACAACCGGCGGCGTGGAGTTCACGCAGCATGAGGGCTTCGATGCCATCGAGCTAAAGCCCGGCAGCTACGCCCAGCATCTCCCGACCGGACAAGCCGTACTCAACGATCTTGTCTTCCGCAGCGGCACCATCGAGTTCGACGTCGATCCCACTGGCAGCATGGGAGCTGGCTTTGGATTCAGGCGGCGCGATAAGGATACTTACGAGGACTTCTATCTGCGCCCTAGGCCAAAGTGCGAGGAAGCCGTAGACTGCATGCAATATGCGCCGCAATCGCACGGCGTGCTGCTGTGGGATCTCTATCCGCAATACCAGGCGCCCGCGCCATTGAAAGAAGGCGCCTGGAACCACTTGAAGTTTGTGATCTCAGGGCAGCGAATGAATGTCTACGTCAACGGCGCCACCTCGCCTACGCTGGTAGTTGGCAGGCTGGAGGGCGATGCGCCGGAAGGTGGAATTCTTCTCCAGGGGCCGGGATTCTTCTCCAATCTCACCGTCACTCCAGGTGCCGTGGAGGGACTCTCGCCCCACCCCTTGCCGGACGCTACGGCAAACGATCCGAATTTCGTAAGAAACTGGCAGTTGTCGCCCTCCTCCGAGCTTGCCTCCGGCAAGGAACCAGCCATTGCCGATATGCGTTCGCAGACAGCGGCATGGCAGCCGCTCGTCGCCGAGCGCGCTGGCCTCATGAACATCAGCCGTGTATACGGCATGCCGTTGCCGCGTCAAGAGCGCTCACTGGCGTGGCTCAAGACCACGATCCACTCCGATAAGGACCGGAGGGAAAAGGTGGCATTCGGCTGGGTTCGCGAGGCATGGGTCTTTGTAAACGGCAATCTCGTATACGCTGACAAGAACCTCTACCAGCCGCCCTCGGCGCGCAAGGAGCCGGATGGGCGCTGTTCCTTGCAGAACGGCTCCTTTTTACTGCCGCTCAAGGCGGGCGATAATGAGGTGGTGGTGGCCGTGGCCAACAACTTTTACGGATGGGCAGTTCTGTTTCGCCTCGATGACGTGGAGGGTGTTCGGCTGGCCGGCAAGTGAGGCAGTAGTGCGCGAATCGGACGCCAACCGGGACGGAAATTCAATTGCCATCAAAAGGAGCGGCTTAACGGGCTTTTCGGCCTTGTTAACGGGCACTTGTCTGGGCCGCGGCCTGCTCACTGCCTTGTCCTGCACTTTGATTGGCTGGATATTCTTCCTGCCCATGCAATCGGCCAGTAACTGGCGTCAGCCCTTGTTTCAGTCCCTGGCGCAGTGGTGGTCCTGGGGACTGGTCGCGCCCCTCATCCTCGCCTTCGACCGCCGCCTGCCCTTCTCCGGCAAGCAGCTTGCCCGCCGTGCCGTTGCGCATCTGGCCGGAAGCCTCCTGTTTACGGCCCTCTATCTCTACGTCTTTACCGCAGTCCGCGCCGCCCTGGGCGTAGTGCCGTGGAGCGCCTTGCAACTTTCGCGCGTATTTGCAAAGGGCATGATGGGGTGGTTCCTGTGGAGCTGCCTCATCTACTGGATGCTTGTGGGCGCGCTGCAGGCCTACCGCTACTACGAGCGTTATCTTGGCAGCGAACTGCGCCTGGAGCGGATGGAGAGAAGCTTCTCTGAGGCTCGGCTCAATGCCTTGCGGATGCAGCTTGACCCGCACTTTCTTTTCAACGCTCTCAACACCATCTCCTCGCAGGTGGAACGCGACCCCAAGTTGACCCGCAGAATGATCGAGCACTTGGGCGATCTGCTCCGCATCTCTCTTGAGTCCAAAGACCGGCAAGAGGTTGGGCTGGCCGAAGAAATGGATTTTCTCGATCACTACCTGGAAATACAAAAGATCCGCTTCGGTTCCCAGCTCAAAGTCGACATCCAGGTAGCTCCCGAGGTGCGCTATGCCTCGGTGCCTTCGTTGTTTATTCAGCCGCTGGTTGAGAACGCCATCCGCCACGGCATCTCGAACCGTGCCTCCGGTGGAACCGTATCTGTGATTGCCGCATCCTTTGGCAACCAGCTTCTCATACGAGTGCTGGACGACGGCATCGGCCTGCCTCCGGGTTGGACCCTGGAGACTTCGGCTGGCCTTGGCTTATCCATCACCAGCCAGCGCATCGCCGGTCTTCATCCCGACGGCAATAGCAGCTTCGCTGTCCGCCGCCGCTTGGAAGGCGGAACCGAGGTGGAGATTCTTCTGCCTCTGCGCATGATAGGAGGGGATACAGATGACAGCGCCATCGCTTGAACGCATCCGCGTCCTGGTTGCCGACGATGAGGCTCCCGCCCGGCAGCGGATCATTGACTTGTTGCGCCGCGACGCGCAGATCGACTGCATCCTGGAGGCCGCAGACGGCCTTGCCGCCGTCGAGATGATTGAAGCCCAGCGGCCCGATCTCGTCTTCCTTGACGTGCAGATGCCGGAGATGGATGGCCTCGCCGTCATCGACGCAATCGGCGCAACGCAAATGCCCCTCACCATCTTTGTCACCGCCTACGACCAGCACGCTATTCGCGCCTTTGAGGCCAACGCCCTCGACTACCTGCTTAAGCCCTTTAGCGACGAGCGATTCGAGGCCGCAATGGCCCGTGCCAAAGCTCGTTTGGACGAGCGCAACCTGCGCGACTTCGGCCAGCGCGTCATGAAAATGGCCTCTTCGACGCCGCCGTCTTGCCGGCCTTGGGACCGGCTCGTCGTCAAATCTGGCGGCGCCACCCGCTTCATCCGCGTCGTAGAAATCGACTGGATCGAGGCCGCCGGTGTTTACGTTAACCTCCATGTGGCGGGCAAGCAACTGCTCTACCGCACCGCACTCAACGATCTGGCGGATAGGCTCGATTCCCGGCGCTTCGTCCGCGTGCATCGCTCCGCCATCGTCAATATCGAAAGTATTCTCCAACTGGAGCCTATCTCGCACGGTGAATTCGATGTCCTGCTCAAGGATGGATCGCGCGCGCGCGTCAGCAGGACTTACCGCCCGCAACTGGAGACGAGACTAGGCCAACCGCTTTAGTTTCAATGCGGAAATAATAGTGGCCGAATCTCATGCAACGGCTATAGCAGTTCTCCAATAGGCGTATTGGGGAAGCAAGACCGCCGAGTGGCTTTTTCCTTAAGAAAAAGCCACCTTGCACGCCCCTATGAATTCCACAGAAATTGGAGAACTGCTCTAGCGCGCCTGCGCCGAGCGATACTCCGCGCCGTGGACGGTTTCCAGCGTACAATGGGGTTAGACCCTAATCGTCAGAGATGAATCTGATAGGCCTGCTCGGCTCCGGCCGTTTTACCGCTTCAGACGAGCTCCGTACCGCACGCGACAATTAACCAGTACCGCGATGACCGGAGTTAAGAATGCGTTCCAACCAGATACACCGCGCGCTTGCGCAGGGCATGAACCGCTTTGAAGTCTGCCAATTAGTAGCTAAAGGCGTAAAAGCTACCCATAAAACCGGCTCCCGCTTTGAAGACTCCATAAACGATGTGCTGCAATATTTAGGCACTCACGAAACACTCATGCAAAATCTTCATCCCGCCGTTCCGCAAGTCAGCGTCAAGAGCCTCAAGCCCGCCGCATAAGCTAACCAATATCTGCGATCAGTGGGAGTGCCCGGCACGTTCTGCCCGATGCCCACCAAATGCGTGGATAGTTCTGGTTCCCGCAAGAACTTCTCCGCTGTGCGGCACTCCGCTTGGAATCAGGTACTCTTCTCCAGCCTTCACCGCAATCCGCGCCCCATCGATCATCAGCGTATAGCAGCCCTGCACAACCAGCATGTATTCGTCGTAATCGTGGGTATGAGCTGCCGATGAAGCCGTCTCCCGGCAGCTCCAAAACGCCATCTGGCTTCCGTCCAGGCCGTCGAAGACGTACCCCTCAACGCCCGGGGTCGCCTGCCCGGAAGCCGCAATTCTGTTTGCGGCGTGCTTCATGAATTCTGGAAATTCGTTCATAGCTGCTTGTCCTGTCGCATTGCCCCAAACGCACGAGAGGGACGGCTGGTTAGCCGTCCCTCTTGATTTTTGTATCCAAATTCTATACTGAAGGGGTTATCCCTTAGATGACCTGGACGTTCTCAGCCTGCCAACCCTTGGGGCCCTTGGTCACGTTGAACTGAACGCGCTGGCCTTCCT
>VFSW01002787.1_pt1 | contig 26352 bp, 24 predicted proteins | sample 5358111 | NCBI WGS metagenome assembly VFSW01 (sample SAMN11554181, study PRJNA540505) | mine drainage metagenome | isolation source: sediment from site ElyBrook_90M | place: USA: Ely Copper Mine, Vershire, VT | collected 2017 | reverse complement strand
GTCCCACTCTACCGTCGGCAGCGGCAAGATCAACGAGATGAACGAGGCGCCGAAGAGCTACAAGCTCGCGCGGCGTGCGCGCGAGTTTCGCGAATGGCTGCGGCAGCGAAAACTCTATTTCATCAGCGAGAAGTGCGATCCCGCATGGAACTACTGCTTCGGGCGCGGCGAACCTTTTCCGCCGCTTGACCCGACGATGGAGGCGTCATTGCGAGAAGAATTCCGCCCGGAAGTCGAAGCGCTTGAAAGGTTGCTTCAGCGCGATCTGATGCGATGGAAGCCGGGCGGCCGCGCTGCCGTGTGAGGGCTAACGCCCGTTGGTGCCGCTCCCATTTGCGAAGAACACGCCCGCGCCGTCGCATCGTTGGGCACGTGTAGCAGAGGAATTGTGCGATGACGGGAGCGGGCACGCCGTCCCGCCCGTTGGTGGAGCGCAAAATAACGGCCGAGCACGCGGCGCGTTTCGTTACGCGCCGGTCGCGCACCCAGATAATTGTAAAGAAAACGAAGTCGTTGAGTCCGCGGGAGGAAGCGTCCGATGGTGCGGTCGAGATGCACGAGGTTGAGTAGCCGGCGCCGCTCAGAGACCTTGCGAGCGTGGCGGAAATCCTCCAGATCGACGAAGTGTATCTTCCAATCCACGCCCTCGCCGCCCGAGATCATGACATTGGTCTCTTGAAGGTCGAGAGTATAAAGTCCGGCATCGTGAAGCCGACGGATTTCTTTTGCGATGACGTTCGAGACTTCGCAGCGCCGGCGGAAGTTGCGCCGTCCGCCAGCCAGCACAACCGCGCTCATGATGCGCGCATCGTCGAGCGCCTCGCTAATCACGTAACTCGTGCGGATTGCGCCAATCGCACGAGCCTCCGCTGCTGCCAACGGCTCCGGACGGGAAAAGCCGGCAAGTTTTAGCATCGCAGCGCCGCGCAGCACGCGCCGTGCGCGCGACCCGCGCAAGCGGATAATCCAGCCCTTCAGCCACGAGCCTTCGTCCACGCGCTTGATGAAGACGCGTGGACCGTCCACCATCGCGAATCCTGCGACGGTTCGCGCAGATCGCTTGAGCGAACAAAAGGCGGGATCGTCGATTAATTCGCCGGCCCGAAGGACCACTGCACCCCACGCAAGCGAGCGCGCAGCGATGACTTGCATACGCATGGCGCGCCTAGCGTATCGGATTCATCCAAACAACGCATGTTCGGTTAGCCACGCCCACAAAATCCGGCCAACGATCCGGTCACGTGCCGTGATTTCAACGGCCGAGCGCGTGCCGAATCGTATTCAAAATGTAGATAAAATCGCGCGGCGAAGCGACGTCGCCCATCCCTGCAATCGACGACAGCAATTCCATCTCTTCCGACGTCACATTATGCGTGCGGCGAATTCGCTCATCTTTGCGAAATTCCTCCCACGCCGATTTGCCGTTACCGTCCTCTTTCGTGCGCAGCAATTCCACCGCGCGCGGATTGGCGAGAAAGAAGAGATCGCGCCGATCCAGACCTAGTACCTCCGCCATTCGACTCAATACCTTGTCTGAGGGGTGTCGTTTGCTCGATTCGAGGTGGCCGACATACGGCGTCGAGGTCTTGATCCGGCGTGCGACCTCCTGCTGCGTCAGATCCAACTGACGCCGCCGGTCGCGAATCACCTGTCCGAAGTTCCGAACTTTTTGCTTTGCCATCGCAGCCTTAACCTTGCTCCGGGAGCCATATGTACCAGTATCGTTCGCCGCAAGCGCGATGCTCGCGGGCTACCAATTTGCCCAACCCTTGCCCGATCCCGAATATTGCTTGAAGGTTTTCCGGGGACGTCTTACTCTCGGAAGCTTCGACGTGCTTTCGCAAATCTCTCTTCCCAACCTATCTGCTCAAATAAGCAAATTAAAGTGACTTGACACAACTAAAAATTATCTTCCCACCTATGACCGTCTCTAACTTCTACTAATAGTAGTCTGATCCGACCCATTTAACAAGCGTCCCTATCAAATTGTATCGATAGCGACTCGGTTGGCAATACCACGACTGACCGAATTCGCGAGAACGGTCAGCCTCTCCACGTCAATTTCCATAGGGGTTGCGCCCGTTATTCAGATAAATCGAGAAATCCTCAACCCCTGCGAGCGCGCGTGGGGGACTCTTGAAATCGCGCAACGCGCCCGCCTGAAGCCCATCAAGATTTAGCGAATCCTGCCCCAGCGGACGCCCATTGCGGTCGTAATAATGTACTTCGAGTTCGATTGCGCGTGGATGGTCCGCGGTATTGTGAACCTCGCCAGCCACGAACACCCGGTCGCCATCGTGCTCCAAATAACTATGCACGACCTTGACGGGCTCGAGCGTGAAAAGCGAATAAAGCACGAAACTCGCGAAGGCGAGCCCACCAACGAGCATTATCCAGGTGCCCTTACGCATCTAACTCAGCCGTCCGCGACGAGGGTGGGCATCGGGCAAACCGGAATTCCGTCAATACGACCGTGGCAACTTGAGCACATGTTCGCTGACGCTATTGAGCACCATCTCCTGCGTGACCGGCGCAATCTTGAGCAGGCGGCATTCGCGAAAATAGCGTTCGACGTCGTACTCCTGCATGTAACCATAGCCGCCAAGGGTTTGCACCGCGCGATCGCAAGCCTCGAAACCCGCGTCGGCCGCGCGCAATTTGGCGATGTTCGACTCGGCCCCACAGGGTTTGTGATTATCGAATAGCCAGGCGGCCTTCATCATCATCAATTCAGCGACTTCGAGCTTCGAGTAAGCGTCGGCGAGTGGGTGCGCGATGGCCTGGTTTTGTCCAATGGGACGGCCGAACACTATCCGTTCCTTGGCGTAGCGAACCGCCTTGTCCACTGCCGCCCGGCCCATTCCGACTCCTTCGGCCGCGATCAATATACGTTCTGGATTAAGACCGTCGAGAATAGTGGCGAAGCCCTTTCCCTCTTCACCGATCATATCGGCGGCCGAGACCTTCAGGTTGTCGATGAACAGCATATTGGTATCGACGCCGTGGCGGCCGAGCTTGTGCAACTCCCGGATTTCCACCGCGTTACGATCGAGATCGGCGAAGAATAGCGTCATGCCGTCGGTCTTCTTCGCGACCTGATCGAACGGCGTCGTGCGCGTCAGCAGGAGCATTTTCTTGGCTTCCTGCGCCTTGGTGATGAAGACCTTGCGCCCGTTGATGACGTAGTTGTCGCCCTCGCGCCGGGCGAAGGTCTTGATATGCGTGATGTCGTTGCCGGCGTCGGGTTCCGTCACCGCGAAGGACATGTGCAGTTCGCCGCTGATTACGCGCGGCAGCCAACGTCGCTTCATCTCCTCGGTGCCGTGGCGGATAAGTGGGGTCAGCCCGAAGATGCCCAGATGAATCGAGCTCGCGGCGTTCATCGCGCCGGCATACGCAACCTCGCGCATCACCAGCGCCGCCTCGGTGATACCGAGTCCGCTGCCGCCGTACTCTTCCGGGATTGCGATACCGAGGTATCCGGCGTCGGCTACGGCCTTATAAAAATCGTGAGGAAACTCGTGTCGCGAATCCACGCCGCGCCAAAATTCGTCGGGAAATCGCTCGCACATGGTTCGCACGCCCGCGACGATTTCCTTTTGTGCATCGGTCAATTCGAAATCCATATTGCATTTCTCCCGATCGCTCGCGCTGGCGGCCCCGCCCGCGAATCTAGTCTGGACCGCAGATTATCGCGAGATTCGTTCCGTTCCAAGCGTTGCCCAGGTCCGCATCGATAGGCTTCTCGTTCTGGTCACCAAAAGGCACGGGCTAATCCAGCTTGGACGCGACGGCATTTATCTTGCTCAACTCCGATTCGTCGCGTGAATCCGGGCCGACCGTGACAACGCGCAGTGGTCATAAAGGCCATCGCCGCAGCGCACTTTGAACGATTTGGCGCCGATCGATAATGGTTTGACCGCGTGTTCGGTTGCCTGCGATTTAAGCAGCGGATGCTGCTTGGGAGGGCTTTGCGTTGCGAACGATTTCGTGAAAAATGAGGTGGCCGTCACGGCGTCGCCCACTCGTGGAATCGGTGATCAGTCTGGTCCGACGCGTTACCGGAAGATGGTGCCACGCCGGCGCAACTTCCGCCGGCACAAAACGAATCAAAGGGTCTGCCGCCCCGTAAGCGGCCAGGAGGATGACGAGTCCCATGACTCCGAAACAAGTTCTGCAGATGATCAAGGACAAGGGCGTGGTGATGGTCGATATCAAGTTTATCGACCTGCTCGGAACCTGGCAGCATTTCTCTGCCCCGGTCTCCGAGTTCAAGGATGAAGCGCCCTTCGATGAGGGTCTGGGCTTCGACGGATCGTCGATTCGCGGATGGCAGGCGATCGACAACAGCGACATGCTGGTGATCCCCGATCCGGACACCGCGGTGCTCGATCCCTTTACCAAGGATCCGACGCTCTCGCTGATCTGCACGATCCAGGATCCCATCACTCGTGCGGATTACTCGCGCGATCCGCGCAACGTCGCGCGCAAGGCCGAGGCCTACCTGAAGTCCACCGGCATCGGCGACGTCGCCTATTTCGGTCCGGAGCCGGAGTTCTTTATCTTTGACTCGGTGCGCTTCGACACCACTCAGAACTCCAGCTACCACCACATCGAATCGAATGAGGGTAACTGGAACAGCGGGCGCGAGATGGCGATCAAAGGCGGCCACAATCTCGGCTACAAGGTCAAAAATAAGGAAGGCTACTTCCCGGTGCCGCCGACCGACAGCCTGCAGGATATCCGCACCGAGATGGTACTCGAGATGGAGCGCGTCGGCATCCGCGTCGAGAAGCAGCATCACGAGGTCGCGACGGCCGGCCAGGCCGAAATCGACATGCGCTTTCAGTCGCTGGTCAAGATGGGCGACTGGCTGACCTGGTACAAGTACATCGTCAAGAACGTCGCGGTTCGCCACGGCATGACGGCGACCTTTATGCCCAAGCCGATATTCGGCGATAACGGCACCGGGATGCACACGCATCAGAGCATCTGGAAGGGCGAGACGCCGCTTTTCGCGGGCAACGGCTATGCTGGAATGTCGGAACTTGCGATGCACTATATCGCCGGCATCCTGCATCACGCGCCGTCTCTCGCGGCCTTTACCAATCCGGGTACGAATTCGTATCGCCGCCTGGTCCCCGGGTTCGAAGCGCCGATCAACCTCGCTTACTCCAGCCGCAACCGATCGGCTTCCGTGCGTATCCCGATGTATTCGCCGTCGCCCAAGGCCAAGCGCATCGAGGTTCGCTTCCCCGACCCGACCTGCAATCCGTACCTCGCGTTCTCCGCGATGTTGCTCGCGGGTATCGACGGCATCCAGCGCCGCCTCGATCCCGGCCAGCCGCTCGACAAGGACATCTACGCACTCTCGCCGGCCGAACTGGCAGAGGTGCCGAGCATGCCCGCGTCGCTCGAGGAGTCGCTGGCTAATCTGAAACGCGATCACGAGTTCCTGCTCAAGGGTGACGTCTTCACCGAGGACCTGATCGAAACCTGGATCGATTACAAGATGGCGAAGGAAGTCAGCGCGATTCGTTTGCGGCCGCATCCGTATGAGTGCGCGCTCCACTACGACGCCCGATCGATCGCAATTTCGCGGAGTGATTCACTGATGGACCGGCGGCGGGAGCAGTCCCGTCGCCGGTTTGCATTTTTGCTGACCGCGCAACTCTGACCTCGGCAACCGGCATCACGATTACTCGATCGGCATAATCGAAGTCGCTCGCTTCAGATGATATTCTGATTTGGACACGATGAGACCGCCGCGCTTCGCGTGCCGCTCAATCGCGCACTACCGCAATCCGTTTTGATGATTCGATACAGCCACATCCTGAGCGCGATCGCGCTGCTAGTATGCTTTGCAGCAACGACCGTCGCGGCGCCGACACCGATCGCATCTGCGGTACCCACCGCATCGCCAGGATCGACGGCATCGCCCGTCCCGACGTCGTTTCCTTCGCAGACGGTGGCGCCTTCGATTTCGCCGTCCCCGTCAGCAACAGCCGCTCCTGCGCCGGCCGCCGCGCCGACGCCGGCTTCAATCCGCGCTTCGGTTCTTTCCTATCTCGGGCAGGTGATTGCCTGGTATCGAACCGTGGCGCTCGAAGAACAGATGGTGCAGGATCCCGTGGAGATTCTTTACGTCGCCGATAATCGGCAAATGGCTGAGGATGTGCGTCACCTGGCCTTCGATTACGCGCGCGCGCAGGCGGCGCTAATTAAGGCGACGCAAGGCGACCATCCCCAAGCGGTCGATGCAAACGCGACGAACGGCGATCTGGACGCACGCCGCGCCGCCAAGCAAACGGAGGTTGCCAGTTTAACCGCGAAAATCGCCCAACTGACCGCGAGGCTGCGCACTGCCGGCGTTCGCACGCGTGACCTCGTCAATCGCCAATTGGCGGCGGCACAAGGTCAACTCGACCTAGCGCAAATGCACGTCGAATCGCTCAACGCACTAAGCGATTACGAGAAAGGCACCAGCACTGGAGATACCGCGCGCGGAACTCTCTCTGCGCAGATCGATGAACTCGAGAGTGCCTTGCCGCACAACGGCCAGGGCAAAACCGCCCAGCCAACCCCGCTCGGCACGGTCGCCAGCGAGAGTCCAGTGCCGAGTGCTGGTTTTCTCGCGCGCGGTGAGTACCTGATGGTCTTGCAGCGGCGTCAACAATCGCTTGATGACGCGTACAAGATGACCTCAGACCTCTTGGCTGCGGCTATCGCCCAGCGCGACCAGCTTGTGCGAAGCCTCCGTGAGATCGACGATCAAGGCGTGGTGGAGGCTAACGAAGCAGCCACTTCGAGCAATATCGCAACCGCGCGCGAGACCCGCGACGTCTTCAAGCAACTCACCGCCCGCCGCAAGCTCGTCGAAGACGCGATGCAGCCGCTCTCCAAGCAGATCGTAACGCTCAATCTCTACCGGACGAACCTCCAGCGCTGGCGTCTCGCGATCTCACGCCAATTCAGGGCTGAAGTCCGCAGCCTCGTTCTGCGCGTTGCCGCCCTGGGATTGCTATTCGGCCTCGTCTTTCTCGCGGCGATCGTGTGGCGCAAGCTGACCTACCGCTACGTCCCGGACCTCCATCGACGCTACCAATTAATGCAGCTGCGCCGCTTCGCGATCGGACTTGTCATCGTGCTGATCCTGCTCTTCGGGCTGGGCGGGGATCTGCGCGTGTTCGCCACCGTGATGGGCTTTGCGGCAGCCGGCATCGCGCTCGCGCTGCAAAACGTAATTCTCTCTTTCGCGGGATACTTCTACATCGGCGGCCGCTTCGGCATCCGTGTCGGCGATCGCATTCAGCTCGTCGGAATCTCCGGCGACGTGCTTGAAATCGGCCTCTTCAAACTCACCCTGATGGAACTCACTAATGACGCGAACGGCAGTCAACCGACCGGCCGTATCGTGGTGTTTCCCAATTCCATCGTGTTTCAGCCTAACGGCAACTTTTTCAATCAGCTCCCCGGCTCGAACTATATGTGGAACGAACTGCGCCTCTCGCTCGCGCCCGACTGTGACTACCGGCTGGCCGAGCAGCGCGTCGTTGAAGTGATTGGCGCGGTCTTCTCGCGCTTTCGCGAAGCTATTCAGCGCGACTACCATAACGTCGAGACCAATTTGAACCAGCGGTTCGAGAGTCCCCGTCCGCAAAGCCGTCTGCAATTCACTACTGCCGGTATCGAGGTGGTGGTGCGCTATCCGGTGCCACTGACGGCCTCGGCACAGGCCGCCGATGACATCACGCGACGGCTGATCGACACGCTCAATCGCGAACCGGGCATACGTCTCGTCGCGCAGAGTAATCCTGCGCTGCAGCGGGCCAATCCGTCCGGCGACGACTCCGCCTCCCCCGTGGCCGAAGCCCGGCCATCGAGTCGTCCGGATTCCCCCGCGGCGCCATCCCCAGCGCCCGGGTCCGACGGCAACGCGGGAATTACTCCCGCGGCGGCAGCAATCGCGGGGGCCGCCGGACTCGCCGCCGCCAGTGTAGTTGACGCAGCCGTGAATCCGCCCGCAGCGCCGTCCGCCAACCCGCCCAAGTCGTAAATGCGGCTGCGCTGGCGCTGGTTATCTCGACGGGCTATGTTGCGCTGGAATTCGGCAGTAGCGTTGCGATAGTTGCTGTCGAGCAGGTCAGATGTTCAATAGCAAGAACGCCTGGAAGATGGATAAGTAAACGATCCGGAGTGATTTGACAATGCAATCAATAAAGTTCGGTCTATTCCTCCCCACCGATAACTTTTCGCAGGCGCTCGGCGCCGCGAAATGGGCGGACGAAAGCGGATTCTACTCAGTCTCGATCAACGACCACTTCTTTTCGCCATTCGGATCGGGTCGGATACCACAACTCGAATGCTATTCCACGTTGAGTGCAATCGCCGCAGTAACTAATAAGGTGCGACTCGCGCCCGCCGTCACTGCGATGTCGTTCCGGTCGCCGGCGATGCTCGCCAAGATGAGCTCGACCCTCGACCAGATTAGTAACGGCCGCTTCGTGTTGGGGCTCGGTTCCGGATGGCAACGATCGGAGTACGACGCGCACGGCTATCCATATCCCTCTAACGTTGAGCGTCTCGATCAGCTCAGTGACGGGATCAAGCTAATCAAGGCGATGTGGACCGAGGAAGAGCCGACCTACCATGGCCGCTATTTTTCTATCGACAAGGCGTATAACAATCCGCGGCCGGTGCAGAAGCCCCATCCGCCGATTATGATTGGCGGCTCGGGCAAGAAGCTGTTACAAATCGCCGGCGCCGAAGCTCAGATCGCAAATCTCATTCCACCGATAATTAACGGGAAAGACTTCGTTCAGGATCCGGCGGCCGCAATCAAATTCGACAAGGCCGACGTCAAACGGCGCATCGCGATGCTGCGCGGCTTCGCGAAGGACGCTGGGCGCGATCCGGATTCGATCGAAATCAGCGGCATAGTAATGCTTTCGATCGCGCGCAGCAAAAGCGACGCGGACGCGGCAATCAAAACTACCGCCACCGGAATGGGTTTCCCCAGCGCCGACGCCGCGCGCAACTCACCCGTATTATTGATGGGCACTCCCGATGAAGTGAAACGCGAACTGCGCTCGCGTATCGAGGACTTCGGGATGACCTACTACATCGTATTTCCAACGACGCCGGAGACGCGCGAGCTGCTTGTCAAAGAGATAATGCCGGAATTTAGCGCGCACTAGCATCGCGCCGAGCCGGTGCAATGAAATACCAATGATAGGTAAGTGCTCAACGGCCACATCGCCAGATTATCATTCAGCCTGCGAAGCGATCAGTATGAGCTGGTAAAGTTGTGCTGGTGATGGATTTGGTAGCGCGCTTCAGGAATTACCAAAGTCCTTGGCTCATTCGCGCGGCGCTAATAATTGTCTGGGCCGTGGTGCTCGTACGCTATGCATTGTTGCTGCCCGAACTTTCAAGTCGCGCTACACAATATGATTTCTCCCTCTACTATACCTCGGCACTTGCAGTCAGGCGGGGGATCGATCCGTATGTTTCAAACCTTGCCCGCCTCGGACGGCCCCTCGGGCTTGCCCTCCCGGATCCATTCCTGACCAACTATACTCCATACTTTCTGATCGCATTCGAACCATTGGCCGCATTTCCTATCAGTACCGCATATTGGCTGTGGTTTTTCGTGAGCACCAGCGCATTGGTCCTCGCCATCATTATGGTCTTTAGGGAATACGACCTAGCAGGTAAACCTGCTGCGCTAACTCTCGCGCTGATCCTGCTATTTCCAGGAGTCATTGCTCACTTCCACTACGCCCAGAGTCAATTCATACTGATCCTGGCGCTCGTCTTGATGCTTCATTGGCTTCGCCGTAATCGTGATGGAGTCGCGGGCGTGGCGTTGGCCGCAGCAATCATGCTCAAGGTGTTTCCGATCGTAATCATCGGATACCTCGCCAGCCGTCGCCGATGGCAAGCTATAGTCTGGACGTTTTGCACAATTGCTATCGCGACGATCTTCGTATTGCCGATGTTTGGTCTCCGGGACTGGCTGCAGTTCTTCAAGAATAATGGAAATGATCCTTACTTCCTCAGTATTGATAACATTGCTCCTACTGCATTTATCAGTCGATTATATTGGCACCTGTTTACCGTTCACAGCAGCTCGTTCATTCGTCATTCACTTGTTGCGGGGTTCGATGCAGTTGTACTCATGACCGCCCTCTATGGCTCCTTCGATAATGAAGCGTTTTGTGATCTCAGCTTTTCGCTCTGGCTGCTCGCAATGCTATTGGTGTCGCCTCTGGTATGGCTCCACTATCTCCCGCTATTGATCATACCTGCGGTCCAGATCACTTCACTGCTCAGTCACGGTTATCACGTGGGTCTCGCTGGTGTCGTCATGCTATTTGCCTATGCGATAATCTTCATCTTACACCCTATTGCTGACAGCCTTCCGCGACATGGTATCGCTGAACTGGCGTCGGAATATGGAGTCGCCGCTTTGCTGCTCGTATATTTCTCGATGCTGCTGCTCGCACGGAACCTTCCAGCCGAAAATCGCCCTTGTGTGGATCCGGCCGAATGAAGTTCTTTTCTTGACGGGTTGTGAACCATGATGCGGCTTTGTTTGAGACATGTTGTTTGGCGGCAACCAGGTGACCCCGATCGGCTTTAAGGTACGCACAACCATTGGTTATTCAGTCCGTCAACCCAGGCCCCCGTCTTCGCTCCCGCGTGAGTGCACGTAAGTGGCGGATTCGCAGGCGGATCGCAATCAGTGCAATAAAAGCGTCCGCCGTTGACTACTGTGCCGGGAAGCTTCGAGAAGGTCATGCCCGCGCTCACCAGGATCGAGCCGTAGTTGATGTCGCCGGTATTGTTTCGAACGGGTGCCGTATAGGACGCGGTCGCCAGTCCGATGTCGTTGAACGATGCGGCGCTTCCGGCAACTCCAGTGGTTAGCGACGTCGCCGTGTTGCCTTTGAGGATATCCCACGCCGCGCACGCACTATTCGCAGTCCAGTTTATCTGGACAAAGTTCGCGCCCGTCAGCGACGCAGGCCCATTCGCGACTGTATTGGACGCCGGCGACACGTTGGTTGCGCCGCCATTGATATCATGGCAGACGACAAAATAAGGGCCGTATGACGTACTGCCGGTTGTACCGACCACTGAAATCGCCGGCGCCACGGGGTCTGAAATCGCGCCAATCGTCAAGTGATTCAGGCCGACATCGAATTTTGGTGGCTGTTGCAATTCAAGCGATTGCAATACCGTACTCTGACCGATCCCGAGTGATAGGATATTTGGATTTCCGGCCTGATTTGACAATGGCACACCCGCCGGCACCAGCGCATTGATTAGTTGCGTTGGCGTGGTCGGGTTGCCATTAGTGTACTTGATGATCGCAGAGGCTGGTTGATCCTGGCCGAAGATATTGAACAGCATTCCGAGGAACGTACTGCCATATCCGCCATTGTCCTGTATGACATAGGGTGCCGCGTTGCGGGTATCGATATTTCCGCCGTTCACGATATAAGGGCCAAACGGAGTATTGAACAAGTAGGTGGCGACGAACTGAGGCTCGGTTCCCACTTCCTGATCGACGAACGGATAGTTGATCAAACCTTGGGCCTGATCTTCGATCCACCCGTAGCGTAGTCCGCCACGATCGACGCAGCGCGGATGTTGCTCCTCGTAGCTGCCCCCGCCGCCGCCGATAGTCACTTCGCAGGCCACGTCAGTGCCGTCGATTCCGGAATTGAGTATTATACTGTCCGCAAATTGACTGCCTTTTACTATTCCGACATGCCCGCCGAAGCCCTCGAGATCGTCGACGTGAGCGAGGAAATCCTGGGAAAAAAAGTCAAACTGAGAGAAATAAGCGTTACTGCAGCGGAGATTGTTCCAGTGGCTCCCATTTCCACCCGCGGCCCATAATCCGTCGGGATTGCCGCCGGCGACTCCGTTTGCCGTCGAACACAACTCCAGATCGTGGATTCTATCGCCGGCGGTTGCGCCGATGGTGGTCCCAGTGACTATCGAATACACCGTCACGTTGTTGAAGGTATGTCCAATTTGCGTGCCGTCCAGACTGGGTTCAAAGTTCTGTAAATAGTAAGTCTGATTGTCCGCGGTAAACTTGGCGTTCGGTACTGTGTAGGGCGCTGCATGGACAGTAGTGGCCTCGAAACGAACCGAGTCGAGACTGCCGCTAAAGGCATTTTGCACGTTGCTACTTCCATCGGGCCAAAATGCATGGGGCGCACCGTCGGGCAACATGGCTTCCTCGAAGGGTCCCTGGATCATCGGATTGGCCGAGGCGGACGAGCCGCACAAGACCGCAGTGCCGCCGGGCGTCCCCTGCCACACTCGATAAGTCGACTTGTCCCAATCCATCTCGATTTCGTACACCGAACCGAGCGTCTGGGCGGGGCATCCGGATAAGGTGATTAGGCCGCCGGCTACGGTATTGACCGAAGAGAGAACCTGATCCGCTCCATTGAAGATGAAGGAAAATGCTCCGTTGCCCGTCCCTGGATAAGCATTATGGGAGCCGAGAATCTGACCTCCGCCCGTGGTCGCCTTCATGAAGAACGCGATGTTGAAACCGGTCCCAGTCACTTTCGCTGCGAGTTTGTTTGTTCCGGTGCCGTTGATGAATCTTGACAAGTCGATCGAGTTCCCGATCGATCCGGGCCCGGGCGAGAGCAGCGAGTTGCCGCTGCCGACCAACGCCGCGCCGGTAAGCATATTGGCCACTCCCCAGCCGTTTTGAAGTAATGCCTCACCGGTATAATTCTGACATAGCGGTGATCCCGTGCCCTGGCCGAAAAACTCCAGGTTGATACAAGGAATTCGCAGCGGTTTGCTGTGCATGTAGCAGACTGGAGCCGCCGGCAAATAAACCGCCTTGGTCGCACCACCGGCGGGGAAAGTAGGCGGATTTGAACCGCAAGCATCGTAGATCGCTTGCTGGATCGAGTTGGTGTCGTCCGTGTTGCCGTCGCCAAGAGCGCTGTACGGCGGAGCCATCACGTTGAGAACGTTGTTGACACTGGCGTTGAGCGCGGAGAGTTGGGCACCCGACTGATTTGTGAGCAGGGGCACCGCTTGCAGCGTAGTGGTCGGAATAAATGCCAGTTGCTGGCCGATAATCGTGACAGGCGCACAACTTTGTGTGTTCAACGGCCCGACCACTGGCGTCGGACTGGAATTCGCAGCGGTCTGTAAATAGCCAGACACGGTCAAACGGCCAAAGGCGCCATTGTTGATATAGACGTGACCGACGTTGATACCCGGGACATCTGCGCAAGCCCACGAAGCCGCAGCGAGTATGTATTCATTGGTCTGCGAAGTAGTCACACTGGGAATAGTAAAGGTTGTTGCGCTATTGACGAAGCCGCCGCTATTCACGTCAAGCTCGGAGCAGTTAGTATTTGAGAGCTGGAGAATCGCGCCTACACTCGTGCTGCCACTGCCTGCGAAAGAAGTCGAATAGCTAGTCGGCTCGCTTCCGGTAGCGGTCTTGCAAGCGACCATTTGAGTCCAGTTGGCTCCGGTATTGTCGAGGCGAACCTGGGTAAAGCCGGCCGGCAGTGTGAACGATGATGCAGTGGGATAAACGCCGATCACGAGCACCAGGGCATTGCCCGCCACGATGCCGGCGGGTGCGTTGATTACGAAAGGCGTTCCGCCGCCGCTATTTTCAATCGTGGAGATTGCGGCGATCGATGGCTGGTTAGTTGTAAGTTGTGCACCGTTTTGCGCGAACGCAAGCGCCTGTCCGCTCGCCGTGGCTGGCGCGAGCCCGGTGGCGGTGTGAGTGTTCAAGTTCAGCCCATTCAGGATTGCCCCTGACTGTCCATAACTAAGCGCGTCTCCATTGGTGGCGGCGCCGGCCAGATTTTGCAGCCGATTGGCACCCATGTTGTAACTGGCGCTCGCCGTCGTGAGGTCGTTCAGATGACTCTGCCCCTGAGATAACGCATCGCCAATGGCTGAGTTCGCGGCCAGGCTTTTGATCCGATGAGTGCCGGCTGAGACGTCGACGTTCAGCGGGAAGCCGCCCGGCAGACTGGCGCCGCTGGTGCAGGACCACTGTCCCTGCGATCCAAGCGCCAGCGCTCCGTGGCCCGCGCCTTGGCATGGATTAGTCTGTTGGCAATCCGGGCACCAATATTCCTGCGCCTCCTGCTCGGTCGGCAATTGTCCAAAAGGAAGACTGGCTATTCGCGGTGAAATCGGTGCGGCCCCGGAAAAATGATTGTTAATGTCATTGCGAAATTGGAGGCCGGCGCCGACCCCCACGTAATTCGGAATCGCACGATATTGTGCGTGGGCAACCGCCGCCGCACCCACAACCATCGCCAACGTTCCGAGCTGAGCGATCGCTCGGGCATATCGGGCAAGGTCGGCCATACCTGTTATCGCTGAGTACGGTTTCATATTGTGTTAACCCTGTTATGAGAGGGCGGATCGATTCCCGCCGCCTATCTATCCGGCAGCGCTTGACTATGCGCGAACGGCAGTCGCGCCCGCTAGAATCCAATCGCGAGCCAGGAAAACCCATTAGTCTTTTCGTTTCCGCTGAAGGAGCCGCTGGCCCCATTCGGGACGTCGAGCACGAAGACGCCCCCGGCGGAGTTCCAGCTCACTGGGGAAGCCACCGTGTTGCGGCCACCGGTTTGAAAATAGATATTCGCAGCCAGCGGCGGCGTCAGGATTGCATTCGGGAATCTTATCGGCCAGGTTACCGGATACTCAGTATCCTGCGGCAACCCTGCTTGAAATAATGGGTAGTAACCCCACTGTATAACGGCAGCTATCGGACCACGCGACACGTCGGTAATTGGAATCTGGATATAGCCATTGGCCTGTAACGAACCGATGAACCCCGCTATAAAGGTCTGCAGCACACCGATATTTGCAATGTTGACATCCTGGCGCTGCTTGAGCAGCGCAGTACGATTGGCAAGTTGCTGATGCGGTTGGTTGCTAACACCGATACCGCCAAAGCTGGCTCCGGTAGCGGCTCCTTCGACCGCGTCGGTCTGCTGGATTTGATAAATCTCGTTAGCGCTGAATTCCGGACTGTCGATCAATGTAGTCATCTATATCACCATCGAAGTTCAATGCTCCGCCTGACGCCCTGGGGTGAAATCCGCAGGCTGAATCAAAAGGTGAGAGTCCAGGTACCCGAGTAGTTGCCGGTGCCCGTATAGGCAAATGCCGGCACAGAAACGTGAGCGATCAGCGGACCCGGTGCAGTATGGAGCGCGATCAGGGTCCACATGGCCGATCCATCGGTGGTGGTCGTATTAAGCGACGTCGACCATACGGGCGCACCCTAGCCGCTAGTGCCGGCGGTCGTGCAGCGTTGAAGATTGCCATTGGAATCGACGATGATCGTCCCCAGCGTGCGTGCGAGGCTCGCGCTCCATGACGGATTAGTGGTTCCGAGCGCCGCCGGCATCGCAACGCCGGCTGAGTTCGCGAATAGTCCGAGCTCTTGTATCGTCATACCAGTCGCGCCGTAGTCAGTCACTTGAAGCGAGTAGTTGAATTGAACGCTCCCCGATGACGGGAAGCTGTAACTACCTATTGCATTGTAATAGGCAGGTGTAGTACTGAGTCCGGTGTCTGTGGTGGTTGGAGCGGCGGCGCCCGAACCGAAGCCCATCGCGCTCACCGATTGGCCCGCGGTGATTCCTGCGATGAGATTAGCCAGCGGAGGCAAGCCGGTGTTTACATACAAATTCCGCCCTTGCCAGATCAGCCTCCCGCCCGCGTATAGTGTCACGATTCCATGTGGTCGCATTGTTACCTCTCGGAGAGCTGCTCGTACTGCTGATTAGTAGTTGGCGGAAATCGCCACGCCATTGACCGTGACGCCAGAGTCGGCGACCGCAGGCTCGTTGACTCCATAGGTAATACCCGTATGGATGAAGTGTCGGTCGTAAAACGGGAGAATCACCTTGATGTCGCGCTCCGGCCACGCGGGCGCGTTGATAGTATCGATCGGCACGGGGGCGGCGTCGGCGCGTGAGAAGATTGAGACGACGGCATCTTGAGGTGCTGGTGCACTGTCAACGATCGGCACACCGACGAACCAGAGTGAATCGAGCCATGCGCGCACGGGTTTGAAGAAAGTGATAGCGGCGATGATACGCGCTGTAACAATGTCTGCTACCGATTGACCCGGCGCCAAGCTAAGCTGTGCGCGAAAGACCGCCCAGCCCTCATTAGCCGGGTAGCTAGTCCCGCCCCAAGTCGCCTGTCCCTCCAGCAGGGTAACGTCGGGCCACCCGAGTGGCTTGAGCGCGGCCTTGATCGCAAATGGAGTTCCGCGAGTCCGATGAAGCGGAATCGCGACCTTAAGCAACGCGCGCAGGGAGTCGAAATCCGAGGGCCCGGACACACCACTCGTTGAACTGAGTGTATCTATATCGGTGAGCGTATCGATATTCAGCAGCGAGTCGATTGATTCCGATAGTTGGGCGCCGAGCTGCCACTGCGGCGCGACCAGGTCGAACTGCCAGGCCAAAAACAGTAACGCACTATCCGGCACGGAATCGAGCCGATAGACCAATATCGGTATGAGATCGAGCGCATCCATCCGTTCAATCAGATTCAGCAACGCACGACTGCGTACGTCGTTGATTGAGGGCTGAATGGTCAGTTGAGCCATTGGATAATCAACTTACAGTTGAGAGTGTCGCGATCATTCGCGATCAGTTGTCTGAGGTAATTCCTGATTCGATACGTGCGCATTATTTGCATCCAACAGCCGTCGGGTCGGGTCGCATCCTGCCGCGTGCCACGGCCTAGCTTTTGAGCGGTGTGGTCGCTTGGCTTAGTGTAACCGCGATGCAGTTTGCCCATTGGCCTGGCTGTAGTTGGGAGTAGCCCGGCGCGGTGAGTGTGACCTGGTAAACACCTGCAACTGAGAGTGCTTCGACTATCTGGCTGGGAACGATATCGCGTTGGATTCGTGAGGCGAGCGCAATCGCATATTCCTGCGCGGCCGTATTCGCCGCCGCCATCGTGCTCGCGGGATCCGCATCCGCATATAGCGTGATAGTGCCCGCGATTTGATAGTCCACCTCTACCACCGCGAGCGCGTTCACGGTATCGGTCAGTGGCCGCACATTATCGGCGTTGAGTGCGGCCGTCACTTTCGCGAGCAGCGTCGCACTTGCGATCCCAACTGGATTTGGCGACGGCCCCGGCTGTATGCTGATCGGTCCGGTCAGCACGTATACACTCACCTGTCCGGGTGCGGGCGAAGTAATTTGCGCATCCGCGACCGACGGGTCCACGCTCAGCGTGAAATAACGGTACGAACCTTCCGGTCCCGCAACGCTGAACTGGTTCGGCGCCGCCTGTATCCGTGCACGTAAATGCTCGTCGGTTTCAGGAGAAGCGCCATCCGCACTTACTGTCGTATTAGTCACTGCTTCAATCAGCACACTTGGATTCAACTGCACATTGATCTGACCCACTAGGTAACCATCGGCGCCGACGCCTGGAACAGTAGCTATCGCGAGTACTGTTCCGGTCACCGAGTTCGGAGTAAATGTCAGGTCCGAAGTGGTTGCAAACACGAATTGTCCGTCGTTGGTTTCCACCTCGGTGCCGGCGGTTATCGTGTAAGAAACGCTAAGGGCATTTGCCAAGGTGAACTCAAGTGTCGTCGTGGCGCCTTGGGCCGGCAAGCGCGTTACACTTAACAATTGGCCAAGATAATCGAGCATCGGAAACGCGGCATAGGCGAGCAGGTTTTGCTGGCCTGCGTACTGAATCGCATTTCGCACCAGTGACTCTCGATACGCATATAGATTAATGAGTAGCCGCTCGACCTGAGCAGGCTGCAAGGTGCGACCCGCAGCGACCTGGAATGCCGCGACCATATCGGCGAGGATAAGGTTGGGATCGAGTCCATCGGCGTCGTTAAGGAAAACCGGTGGCGGAAGGGCTGGAATTCCGGCTGCCATCAGCGTTCATTTCTCCAGGTGTTGGTGTTGAGTCTCAGATGCATTGGAGAGCCTCACGATTTTCAGGGAGCTGGAATTGTCACTAATATTGACTGTGGTTGTGCAAATGGCGAGGTTCGCGCGCCTCTAATAGTTAACTTAAGTCGCCATGTCACCGAGATATTGAGATGCGCCCCCGCTTGTGCGTCTCCGCCCAGAACAGACGTCACATTGATCGATACCAACGTCACGCGTGGTTCCCATCGCAAAATAGCTTCGGTTACCTCGCGCACAATTTGCGGGATCGCCGCGTTTATCGGTGCGTCCATGTAGCGCCAGACATCGGCGCCGAAGGTTGGCCGCAACGGATCGCTTCCCTTCGACGTGGTCAGGATAATCTGTATGCATTGGTTCACATCAGCGAGGCCTTGCACGACATTCCCGATGCCCGATCCCGGTACTCCCTGGAGGTCCAGCGCCAATGACCAGTCAGCCGACGCGATATCGCCCAGTGTAATTGCTCCGGTACTCATCGCGGTTTGCAAAGCGTCCCGTTACTTAGTTCGCTTTTCATCCAGCATTTACCTTTGTGCTTCCACTGACTATCTGACCCGATCCCGCCGGACATATAGTCGTATCGCCCACGCGAGCTAGCGCGGGGCCGCCGCCGGCTAACACGAGTTGACCCGCTGCATTGATAGCCACATTTCCAGATCCGTCGATCGCGATTGATGCTCCGTTTGCCGCGATAGTGACAGTGCCACCATGTGGAATAGTCATTTGAAACGAATGGGCCGATCGGTCATATTCGAAAGTGGCGCCATCCCTGAATCCCCAATGCAGTTTGTCCGCGCTCGCGACGGGCGGACGGTCGGCGCTCGAGTATATTGCGCCCAGAACGGCTCCATCTTCGTCATATTCATCCATCGTGCAAACGACCTGCTCGCCGACGTCTGGGATCCAGTATGCCTTGTCGTTTTGCGTTTTCGCGAAAATCACCGGCAGCCACCAACTTTGCAACTGGTCACGATCGGGAAACGTCACGCGCACTCGTGCGTTGACAGCATCTTGTGCCTTCACGATCCCGACTCGGTACACTGCTATATCTCCTGGTGTCAGTGATGTTCTGTTGCTGAATTGCAAGCGCGCCTGGAGTTTAACGTGTATCGCTGAAGCTATGCTCATCCGACACGCCGCATAGTTAGCTCGGTCGTGTATCCGCTGGTTCGTTCCAATCGATGGCGCGCGCTTTCAATCAGGTAAGTGCCATCATTGAATCCGAAGTCGGTAATTGTAATTGTACTGCCGGCTGCATAAATGGTTGCACCAACCGCGGTGAAACTCGCATACGCGCGAACCATGTTGGCAGCGTGCAGAGCACTTGTTGCCTTAAGACTCGCCTGCTGGCCGTTTTCACAGCGCGCGACGAGCTTAAGTGTATCGCCGGTTGGTGTCTCGGTCGTTTCTGTCACTCTATGAGTCAGTAGCTGCTTGGCCGCGGGCAGGAAGTATGACACCTCGGAGGCCCTGTAAATGCGATGTGTCTTCAGACGAAATTCGAAGCGCAACAAATCGCTTCGCGAGACCGTCGCCACGGGTGTCGAGCTCTCCAACGACTCCCTCGAGTAAAATACCAGTTGTCTCCCACGAATCGTGAACTCGTAATTGTGCTGCCGCGCCAGTCTTTTCAAAAACGCGAGATCGGTCTCCTGACTTTGCGTAACGCGAGCGAATGCCAGGGCTCGGGAGCTGTCAGCCGCGATCACAGTCAACCCGTACTTCGATGCGATCGTCACGGCGATCTGCGTCAAGGTCTGATTTTCATATCCGGCACTGTTCGCGGTGCGCATTGCTGGCGTGATGTATGTCGCAAGACAACCCATCTGAAAAACATCCGGCGGCCCGATTAATGACAGATCGTCGATTTGAAAATCACCGCACGGCAGTAGAGGACCGTCAGAGTATCCGATCATTAAGTTAACCCGATCCCCTTCTACGGGCTGCCAGGGCCCCTGCCATCGTTTCTCGTGGTCTTCCAGGGTGACCTCAAGCGTTCCGGAGGCACCGTCCAGACGATCGAGATATGTTATCGACGTTACCATCTGGGAGATGTTGGTCGTGATGTTGACACCTTGATAAGTGAGCACCCATTGCGGTGAGCGGACCGGAAATGCATTCGTGCCAGCCATCTAACGTGCACCCTTCTCTAGCTCAACGACGCGTTCGCGCATCGAGCCACGCTTATTTATTGGCCCAGCTTCCACGGTGGCAAATTGGATGTAACGCTCTGGCTCACCTGTAGGAGTGGTATTGCGAGTTGGAGGCCGGCTTCGAAGGTCGACTCGATTGCGATACTCGGATTCGCCATGATTATCGGGGAGTATAAGCTGGCATCTCCGTAGTAGGTCCACGCCAGCAGATCCCAGCGTTCTCCGGATACGGTAACATGAGTTATAAATTGTACCTGAAGCACCGGGTATTTGTCCTTGGATTTCGCAATGAGCCAATTATCAACGCAACGGCGAGTGGTTCGAGCAAATCATTGCGCTAGCGCGGCGCGCGCACGATCACACTCGGTGCGACGTCTCCTACGTTCAAGTGAATCGTTGGTACACCGGCAATGCTGGGGATGTTGAGCAGCGGCGATACTCCAGGTGACGCGATTGACGGTGGCAGATAGTTGGTCGCCGGTGTGCGGAGAGCAGCTCCCAAACCACCGGCGCCGGCATTCGCAATGGAACTCGTCTTGGTCCCTGGTGGTGCCGCGACAATACCGATTAAGGGAAACAATGCGACCGGAGTGGTTGCCGAACTGATCTCGGACTCGAACCCCCATTCCTTTAGACTGACTCGCATCGTTGTGGCAATTAGTCTGCCGTCGGCGCTCATTTGGCTTGACGTCGTCCGAATCGCCAGTACGATAAAATAACCGCGGTGCACACCGTCTCCGAATACCAAAGGGCGCGCATTATGGTCATCTGCAGCCGCGGTAAGCGCATCAAGCTGTGCTGATGGATCGGTGAAAGAAGCATGGAAATGAAAATCGATTTCGAGCGACTCGAGGGCATCGGCGATCCACTGTAATTTGGGCCGATCTTCGACGACTCGATGTTCGGCATAATCCCACGACCGAGACGACTGCAATCCGGTCGGAGAACTCAGAACCTCGAATAGAATTTCACCGAATACTGCGAACATGTGTTACTCATTAATGCGTTGTACTAAAAGCTTTGAAGACGAGCGCGCCGCAGATTAGTCTATAGCCAATCAGAAGACTGCGCGGCGTTGCATTTGCAATTCACGGTCAATTAGGCGAACGAGTTCGTGGCTGTGCCGTCTGATCGCATCTACTACTTTGCCCTCGATGCTGCCGTGTTGAGATTCACTTTGAACCACGACGGTCGGCGAAAAATTTACGGTGAACGGATTACGCATATCGCCGGAATTGTCGCTAAATCTCGAAATGCGTGTCTGGGTGCGCGTCGGATGGGCGAACTCCGTTTGCGGTGGAGCTGACCGTCGCCCGCGCAACTGCGCGACTAGCCTGGCCGCAGGCGAACCCGTGGTCAAAGTGTTAGAGAGCATCCTGGAAGCGACGGTTGAATTCAGGCGATGGTGCGAAAGGCGTTGATCTACGTTTCGTGCTTTGCTGGAGCTGGGATGTGATGATTCGCGGGCAGGAAGCGATCGGAGATATCCATTTGCTCGACCTGCCGTCAGCTTGCCTTTTGAAAGGGAATGGTCAGTCGGCGCAATAGGCGTTCCCGCGGAACTTCGGGCCAACAATAGGGTCTGAGATCCGAGTGATGGGCGAATCGCACGAACCAATCTATTCACACCCTCCCACAGATTAATCAATGGTCGAATGATCTCGCGGCGTCCACTGGATTGCGAGGCGCCACCTGACACTTTGCTGTTGCCAGATGTCACGGAGGACGTGTGGCGGCGACGCAACGGTAATTGGTGGATTGCGGTTAGCCGAAGTGAGTGCCGCACGGATTCCGGTCCCGGCGAAAATAGATTTCGCGGAGCTGTTACTCGTTGACGAATACCGTGCCGATCGCCCTGTGCTTCAGGAGTTTGTATCTGAGCCCTGGCCCCTTCATACCGGTTAGATGCGCTGCTTTCGCCAGGTATCGCCGGTCCGTGAATGGTGTTGCCGTTCCGTTCCGGTGGTCGCAACGCAACCTCAAGACGACGACTCCTAGGTATGTGGCTGCGAAGCGAGTAGTCACTAGCAGGCTGTTGATAAACGCCTGCTAGGCCAGTGCGGGTATCCACCGAATAGTCAGTACCCTGAATGTACGTTGTACCAGCCGGATTGCTGGTAACAACGATCGACGACCCCTGCACGTTGCCGTGCGCTAACTGAATCGTCGCTGGCGTGCCTGCAAAAGTGTGCGATTCTCCTGTAATCGGGGCGGTCGTCGTTGGCATCACGCTCAGGTTCGTGATTCCCATGTGTCCAAGATTGACGGCTCCCGCCGCGCTGAATGTCTGCGATGCAACGATATCGCTGGTGTGCTTGGTGATATCGAACACGTTCACTACGATCGCCTGCCCGGCGCCCTGGTTCAGCATCGCATTCAGGGCGTATGGGATAGTGTATCCCTGGACCGCCGGCCCGAATTTCGCGGCGTCCTGCGCCGAGCTTACGAGCGTCGGCGTACTGATTCCGGGAGCTGTTTGACTCGGTGCTAGTGCCCAGCTCGGTGCCGTCCCCACCAGTCCGATTACGGACGATTTCACTACGGTGATCGGCGCCGGACCGGTCGCCAATTCGATTACTTCTACTCCGTGCAGAAAGGATGCCGGCATTTACTTCACCTCTGCGGGCACTCACGTGCCGTTCTAAGCGATGGCCGCGGTGTCGCGCAATTGCTGCTGGTTTGAATCAGTTGTCCGACCGTGTTTGACTGTTCAATTGTGCATACTCAGTTGGTTGGCGCGGTCGGTGCGCTGCCGCCGTTCGCGATCGCGGTGACTACCTCGGCATATGTGTACGCGACGGCGACGAATGCATTCGCTGCGATCGTTCCAGTGGCTGAGCGCGTGATTATTCCGTTTGCCGCGTCAAGCGTGTAGTCATTTACTGTAGTGTAAAGTGTGCCATTCGCGGGATTACTCACTAGCAACCCCGATATATTGCCGTTCGCAAGCTGAATCTGCCCGGCTTGGTTGAACTGGTACACGAGGGGAGCGAGGCTTACCGCAGTGATACCGCCTTGTTCCTCGGCCGTCGCAATTGTGAGCAAGGGGTAGTTGTCCAGCGCCGAGGCCTCCACCGCTGCGGTCCGCAATGCGAAACTGATGGCATATATCCAGACGCCACCCTGTTTGTCCCGCTTGACGAAGCGTTCTCGCAGTGGGTACGCCTTGTCGCACCCCGGTACCTGAAACCCTGTGAGTGCAATGCGAACCGCTTCCATCATCGCGTAGGCACCCGGCGTTGCCCCACCCGGCGGCCCCCCGACGTTCCAACCTAAGTCGCGCATCATCACTGTTATTTCGAACTTGAGCGTGCGCTCCTGCACGATCGCCGCAGTGTCGATTAGCTTTCCGTACTCGCCGCCTTCATAGCGGACCAGCGCGGCGCCGATCCGATGGGTCATACGATAGGCTTCGGGCGTGTCGGGGAAATGCGCGACTTCGATCTCGGTGATCTGCGTGCTCAACTGGTTCACGAGTGCCGCTTCGATCGTTCCGATGTCGAGCGGCGTCGGCGGTGTGAAGCTCTGTCCGATCCACGGACTATCGAGTACAACTGCTCCCATGCTCGAATCTCAGTCCTCGGGTGCCTGCTTTACGCCGCGTGCCCTAGCGCGAGTCGGTCGAGAGTTCCTCGATGTAAACCGAGTAGATATGTCCGACCTTGAAATGCTCCGAGGCCAAAGCATCGAGTTCTATCGCCCCGGCTGGCGGTTCAGCGAAATACTCTCGCGCCTCCGGCGAATCATCGACCACCGCTACCAGTTGGGCGCTATGTACGACTCGCCCCGGATGCCAGCTGTCTCTCTTCTGTGCCTGCTTGCAGATGAATTTGACTCGCATGAATGATGCCCTCGTCGTATGAATGTGCTGACACTCTTAATCTAAGTAACCCTTGAGCGATCCGCGATCGAATATCCGTTGCGGCAATTCTCCACTCGCATCGCCGCCTGCCTTTGTCACCACCGAGCCCTGCGCCTCTGCGGGTTCGGCGTTATCCGCCGCCAGGCCCAGCGTCACTTCCCCGCGTGCCACGCGCACCAGCAGGGCGACCGCGTCCTCGTAACGTTTTCGTGCATCTACCAAATCGTGCAGCGGCCGTAATGATTGCAGTCGGTACATCGCAATGTCGGTTGACAGCCGGTTGAGCACCGCCGGTGGATCGCTTAGCGGTAGTCCAAATCGGCTCTCGATATATCCGTCGATTTCCGCCGACGCATCGTTCAACGCTTGTTGCAAGGTCACGGTGTTTACGGTTGTCTGTGTCGGATCCTCATTGCTCAGTTGGACCAGGTCCCGATTTGGATACCTTGCTATCATGTCGTTTGGTGATGCGTAGGCCACTGTGAATCCGTCCCGTCTTGAATTGCGGACCGCGCCAAAAGCCGGTCCGGCAGAAAAAGGTGCGGTTGTCGATCGCGATCGCGGGCGTTGACCGCTCGCGGATGGCTATCGAATATTCCTTTTACAAATACTCACTCACGATCAGGGTTGCCGTGCTTTTCCAGATATTGCTGGTGGTTACACTGGCGCTGCCGCCCGCTCCCACCATGAAATCGGAGTGAAGCAGTTGCGCTGCGACTTCCTCGAGTGCAGGCGGCACCACCAGGTAAACATCGTTCGGACTGGTTAATGCTCCGAAGGGCAGTCCCGCGTCGGTCTTGATCGACCGCACCGCCGCGCGCGCCGCGCCATAATTCGACGGTACGCTTAGGTCCGTGTTACTCGCGTATGCGAGTTGCCACAGGCCCACGCCGGTGTTTGCGCGCCCGTCCACTCCAAAGCGGAATTCGCGCCGCGTAAATACCGCCTCGTCCGTCAATGTGTTCATGCGCGTCATCGCGTACTCGCGGCGCAGTTGAAAAATGAACGGCCGCACCGCCCGCGAGGCGTCGAGCAGGAACCAGTAAGGCCCCGATCCCGACGAATTTACGTTCGATGCCACCGTGTCGCGCGGGTCGCCTGCCGCTCCCAGTGGTCCCACCGGATGAGTCGCCGAGAAAAACGGCTGTCCGTCGAATGCAAGGACGCTTGATGGTGTCGTCACAGCGTTCTTGATCATTGAAAACAGCAGCGAGTCCGGATGGACCTTTGTATCCCAGCCCAACTGTTCGATCACCGGCTCATAGACGCCGTAATTGTCGTCCTCGATATCGTTGCGGCTGATGCTGATGGTGTCTTCGAAATCCTTATTCACGATCGTGTAGCTATGCGCCTCGAGTGCTTGGATCACGCGGTCGCCTAGCCACTCGCGGAATTTCGTGGTGCGTCCTAGCCACGGATAAGTCGTTTGCCGCGATGCCGATCGCACCACGGTCGCAATCCGCTCGTAATAGGAAGGTGGCTTCTCGAAACCGCGTTGGAAAATTACGTCGAAGCCGGTAAACAATGCGGTTAGATTCGCGGTAGTTATTTCCATTGGTCCCTGCTCGATGTTGGTGGACTCGGCGCTGCCGCCGGGTGATGTGGTGCCGGCTGTTCGGCGGATCGTTACAAGGTGAAGTGATTATTCAGTGACCGGTGCAATTATCGTTCGATAAAACGCTCAAACCGCCGCCATCGATTGATGCCAGAAATCGATCCAGACCTGGCCGCTCGGGTCGAGTCCCGCGATTCGACCCGCTACGCTGCGCGTCGGTGCGCCCCAGTTGTAATCGATAAAGACCGTTGCCGCGGCGGGGATCCCTCCACCTCCAATCAGCATCACCAACCCGGCCTGGTAGTCCACAACATAGTCAGTGCCTTCGACATAGACTGTCCCGCCGCCGGCCGTGCTATGTACTTTGACCTTCGAGATATTCTCGTGTCCGACATTGACTATCTGCGCTGATGTGGCCGCTGGAAACGCAGTGGACTGCGCACTGACCGCCGTCGCCGATCCCCCGTCGTTCGCCGATACCGAATTGTCGTCCACCGCGAATGCCATCTGCCCCACTTGCGCCGCGCCGATCGTTCCGTCGTTCACCGCGTACATGAACACACCGCGCCGTGCCACGATCGACATCGCTGCCGCGGCACCCGGATTGTTCACCGCGTCCTGACCCGGAAGTCCGTTGACGACCATCTCTGCGCGTCCGATGATCTTCAATGTCGCGACGCTTGATGCGGGCGCCGCGTTACCATTGGCGTTCAACGCAACGATGCTGCCTAGCAGGCTGTTGAGGAAGGGGTTTGATTAGTCATTGTGATCGGCATCGCG
>VFSW01002786.1_pt1 | contig 26355 bp, 21 predicted proteins | sample 5358111 | NCBI WGS metagenome assembly VFSW01 (sample SAMN11554181, study PRJNA540505) | mine drainage metagenome | isolation source: sediment from site ElyBrook_90M | place: USA: Ely Copper Mine, Vershire, VT | collected 2017 | reverse complement strand
GCTATTACTCCTGGCAAACCATTTCAGGACGGATAAATTCTCTCCTGGAAATGATAAAGTTTGTGACTTCACAGCCATTTTTTACATTCGTAGTGAGCTTGTGGTTGGGGATTCTGATCTGGATGGCGATTAAGGCGAAACAGTTGTATGCGGATGCCTTGAACCGTCTGGCGACTCACCGGTTGACCTCGATCGTAACCAGAGCCAACCTGGACGCCTTGCGGGCGGAGTGCTCGAAGGTGGATTGGCGCCATGCCGGACCGACAACCTTGCTCTTCTTGGGGATTATTGATTTTCCAATATTTTTTCTAACGATTTCTGTGTCGGGTAAGCTTTGGACGCATTATTACGTGCCGTTTTTCCCTGGGATTATCTTGCTGTTAGCTGGTAGCCTGGCATATCTTTACCCGTTGGTCAGCAACCCTTCGAAACGGGTGATGTTCAACAGCTTGCTGGTTGCGCTTCTCGTAACCGGGGCCTTCCCCCCGCTGAACCAGATTGTTACCACTTTGCGCTCTCCAGCCGGTGACGATGCCCGTTCGAAGACAGCCGCGTACTTAAAATCCGTGACTTCGCCGGAAGATACCATCCTGGTCTGGGGGTGGGAATCAGGCATTTATTTTCTGGCTCAGCGCCAATCCCCAACCCGCTTTGCACTTCCTTTCGCGCTGTATGTGAATTCACCCTACCTGAATGAATACGCGGGGATCTTGCTTAAAGAAGTTCAGGCCCGGCCTCCGGCATATATTGCCGATCTAAGGAATCCCGAAATGCCGTTCATCGAGGGCAGGCCGGCTGCTACCTGCCTGTCGGGTAATCACATGATTGACCAACGCATGGTCGATTTTCTTGCGTATGTTTGTGCGAATTATGTAGAAGACCGCGGGATTGAAACGATTAATATCTACAAACTTAAAGCGCAGCAATGAGCTGTGGTAGGCTCCCCGGTAAAGATGGTTTATAATTTCGCGTTGACTTTTTCCAAATCCTGAATTGAATAGCTGGTTTCTTTGATGACCCATAAAGAGAACTTCCTTTACCGTATTCCATTTTATCCGTTCTTAATTGGCCTATACCCGGTACTGTTCCTCTGGCAGATCAACTACAACCAGGTGCAGGCGTTCGTCATTCCCCCGGCGCTGCTGCTGGCGGTGGAAATATGCGCGCCGGTTTTTTTGCTGTGCTGGTTGGTGCTGCGGAAACCCCTCAAGGCAGCCGCCCTGGCCGGCCTGCTGTTGTTCATGTTTTACACCTACGGAGCGTTATTTTCGCAGATCGATAATCTGACGGTGGCCGGCGTTATCATCGGGCGGCACCGCTACTTGCTCCCGGCCTGGCTGCTGATCACGCTCGTGGCAGCTTTCTTCATAATCCGTTCCCACTCGAATTTACACAATGTGAACCTGATTTTCAACCTGGTCAGTATCGTCCTGGTGGTAGTCACCCTGGCCCAGATTGGATTCTTTTGGGCCAGTTCTTCGCCCTTCCAGCAAAAAGCCAGGAAAAAGCCGGCCGACACCGCCCAGGCTAATCCGAATAAAAACGTTACGGACACTCGTCCGGACGTCTACTATATCCTCATGGATGCGTTTGGCCGCCAGGACCTGCTGCAAAGCGAGTATCACCTCGACGACAGCACTTTCATTCAACAATTGGAAACGCTTGGCTTTACCGTTCCCGACTGCACGCAAAGCAATTACATCAATACCGAATACTCGATGAGCGCCACGTTGAATATGAATTACCTGGAAGCCCTGGGAATCTCTATCCCTGCTTTGCTGGATGGCAGCGCTCAACAGTCAGTCATCCAGATGGATAAGCATAACCTCGTCTTCAGTAAATTCGAAGACCTGGGTTACCAGACGATTGCTTTCCATACCCCTTACCCGTTCGTCAATATCACCGATGCGGATATCTATTACGATTTTGAGCAGACCGCCGCGCCTTCTCAGCGGGTAGAAACATCCAATTTCCGCTACATGTTTCTTAAAACCACCCTGATGCGGGTGCTGATCGAAGCTCAGGAAAATTCACCCCAGGCCTTTTCTGCCGTGCCGGCCTGGTTGTTACAGTTCATAAACCCCAAGGACACGCGCTTCGACAGCCGCAATTACCGTCAATACCTGCAGAATATCTATAACTTCGAGATGGTTGAAAAAATCCCGACCATCCCCGGCAAAAAATTCGTGTATGCCCACCTGTTGGCCACCCATCCGCCCTTTACCTTTACCCCTACCGGCGCTTTCCGAGTCACATTTATGGACTCACCCGAGGCGTACCGCGACCAGGTCCAATTTGCGGAAGTCCGTCTTATCCAAATGGTGAAGGCGATTCTGGCAAAATCGACTATTCCTCCGGTGATCATTATCCAGGGCGACCACGCTTATACGACCAATCTTGATGTCAAACCGCGCATTTTGAACGCGTATTATTTGCCAGGGAATGGAGCCCAGAAGCTGTATCCCGACATTACCCCGGTCAATACTTTTCGTCTCATATTAAACACTTATTTTGGCGGCAATTATCCTATGCTGCCCGATAATTCATACTGGCTCGACAAGAGCTTTCCAGGTGGATCGAAGCTCCTGGAGAAAAGCTGTGTCCATTAATCCTGCAAAGTGATTCCCTGGATTTTGGCCTTTTCATTGTAGATTTTTCTGAGACTGGCATCGTACGTGCAGCGACCTTTATTTGTATAACTTAAAAATTGCGCGTGGGTTCGATATGTTCAGTAGGGATAGGATATAATCAGTTAAAATCGCATGGAAACGCCAAAAATCGCTTCGATTCGACCCTTCCTTTTCATCGGCTTTGTGCTGAGCCTGATCGGTTGGGGCGGGCTGGTGTATATTATTATTTACACTCTCCCGACCCTCGGGCCGCGCTGGCTATTCTTCTTTTTCCTGGTGCTTGGCATGAGCGGCACGTCTATGCCGGTGATTGCTTTCATGCACCTGCGCTTTCCGGGCGATCCTCCTTCCCCGCCGGACGTGATCATCCGCCAGTCTATTTGGGTGGGGATTTATGGAGGGGTACTGGCCTGGCTGCAGCTCGGGCGCGTGTTGGATACCGCCAGAGCCGTGTTCCTGGCGGCCGGCTTCATTATTATCGAGATATTACTGCGCCTGCGTGAACGCAGCCAGTTTAAACCCCAGGATTCAAATAGTGAATAACCTGCGCTCTTTACCTTCGGTGGACCAGATCCTGCGCACACGCGCCGCGGCGCAGATTGTGGCCGACTATGGCCGGCCCTTGACCCTCGATGCGATCCGCTTTGTGCTGGAAGGGATGCGCACCGTGGTTATTTCTGAGGATACCATCCCCAACCGGTATAATATCCTCGACCTGGTCAAAGAACGCCTGGATTCCTGGTTAAAGCCCACCTTGATCCCGGTGATTAATGCTACGGGGGTCATTTTGCACACTAACCTGGGCCGGGCGCCCTTGTCTCAGGACGCATTGCGGGCCATCTTCAACCTGACCAGCGGTTACTGTACCCTGGAATACGACCTTGAACGCGGCGAGCGCGGCTCGCGCTCGCTGCATGCCGGAGCGTTGTTGACCAGGCTGACCGGCGCTGAAGATGCCCTCGTGGTTAATAATAACGCTGCGGCAGTCCTGCTGGTTTTGAGCGCCCTGGCGTACCATAAGAATGTGATCATTTCCCGCACTCAGTTGGTTGAAATCGGCGGCGGGTTCCGTATTCCGGACGTCTTGCGCCAATCCGGGGCGCACCTGTACGAAATTGGCACGACCAACCGGGTCAATCTGCATGATTACGAACTGGCCTTGCAAGAACCGGCTGCCGTAGTTTTACGCGCCCATCATTCTAATTTTAAGATCATTGGGTTTACCAGCGAGCCTCCATTCGTCGATATCGTCACTCTCGCTCACCAGTCAGGCGTGCCGGTCGTGGATGACCTGGGCTCAGGGACTCTGCTCGATACGGCGCGCTTTGGCCTGACGCATGAACCAACCGTACAGGAATCTCTGGCTGCGGGGGCTGATGTAGTATGTTTTTCGGGTGACAAACTGCTGGGTGGGCCGCAGGCTGGCATTATCGTCGGAAAGAAAGATTTGCTGGCTAAAATGAAGCGTCACCCCCTGGCCCGGGCCATCCGCGCCGACAAATTATGCCTGTCGGCTCTGGCAGTCACCCTGTTCCATTATTTGAAAGATGAAGCAGAGCGAAAAATCCCCATCTGGCAAATGATCGTCACCACCCCGGAGCAAATCCAGGCGCGTGCCCGCCACTGGTATGAAGTAGTCGGAACGGGGCAGGTGATCCCTGGCCTCTCTACGGTCGGAGGAGGCAGTCTTCCCGAGGAAACCTTGCCCACGTTCCTCCTGGCCCTGGATGTACGCCAGCCTAACCGTTTCTTGAGCAGGCTGCGCCAGATGAACCCACCGGTGATTGCTCGCGTTGAAGCGGATCGGGTGGTCTTCGATCCGCGCACGGTTTTACCCGAACAAGAAGGCGCCCTGCTGGTCGGAATCCAAAATGCCCTGGGAGTAAAGACCAAAGTATGAAATCAGACCTCGACCTGTTAATGCAGTCATCCGGCATAGACGCCCTGTTAATCACCGGGCCTGCCGCGTATAACCCGGCCATGGTTTACTTTACCGGGCTGGCGCACGTCAGCCAGGCGGATATGGTCAAACGGCGTGGCCATCCCGGTCTGCTTTTTCACGCGGCTATGGAACGCGACGAAGCGGCTAAAAGTGGCCTTGAGCTGTGCAGTTATTCCAATTATCCGATAATGGATTTGCTGAGGGAGAGTGGCAACGATCGCAAAAAGGCGCTGGTCTTGCGTTACCAACGTATGCTGGCAGATGCCGGAGTCACTGCGGGCCGTGTCGCCCTGTACGGGCAGACTGACCTGGGAAAAGGATATACCCAGTTTAAAAATCTGCAGGATGCCTTGCCAGCCATCGAGTTTGTAGGCGACCTTGACGAAGATGTGATCATGATGGCCATGGCAACCAAGGATACGGATGAGATCGAGCGAATTCGCCAGATGGGAAAGGTGACCACCCGGGTGGTCGGCAGTGTCGCCGATTTCCTTTCCAGCCGGCCGGTCAAGAATGGCGCCCTGGTTGGCCCCGACGGTGAACCATTGACCATCGGCGAGGTCAAGAGTCGCATAAAACTGTGGCTGGCTGAAGGTGGGGCAGAAGACCCGGAAGGCACGATTTTCTCCATCGGGCATGACGCCGGGGTCCCGCACAGCGCCGGGAACCCCCAGGATGTGCTACGATTGGGACAGACGATCGTCTTCGATATTTATCCCTGCGAAGCCGGCGGGGGTTATTTTTACGATTTTACGCGTACCTGGTGCCTGGGATTCGCCCCGGATGAAACACTGGCGCTTTACGAGCAAGTTTTGAGCGTTTACCGGCAGATCATGAGTGAACTGAAAGTAAACGCCCCATTCAAAGATTATCAACAGCGCACCTGTGAACTGTTCGAGGCCCAGGGCCACCCGACGGTTCTGACCAACCCGCAAACTGAAACGGGGTACGTTCACAGCGTGGGGCACGGGGTTGGCCTGCACATCCACGAGCGCCCCTTTAGTGGCTCGATGGCTCCGGCTACGGATATTCTTGCCCCAGGATCTGTGATCACCATCGAACCTGGCCTGTATTATCCGGAACGAAACCTGGGTGTTCGCCTGGAAGACACCGTTTATGTGCGGCCGGATGGAACTTTTGAAATCCCGGCCGGCTATCCGATGGACCTGGTTTTGCCTGTAGGACGGTAAATTTGGACACTCAACCTGGATCTTTTCCACCTGCCCGCATCCTGGGGATCGAATCCTCCTGTGATGAAACGGCTGCCGCAGTCATCGAGAATGGGCGCGCTCTGCTCTCGAGTGTGGTGGCTTCCCAGGTAGAACTGCACGCCCGTTACGGGGGAGTATTCCCCGAAGTAGCCTCACGCCAGCATATCCGCACCATTTATGCCGTGGTGGAAGAGGCCCTGAAAGATGCGCACCTTGACCTGGGAGATGTGGATGCAATCGCCGTGACGCGCGGCCCCGGCCTGGCAGGTTCACTGGTGGTAGGGGTCAACACCGCCAAAGGGTTAGCGCTGGCTTCCAACCGCCCGTTGATTGGAGTCAACCATCTCGAAGGGCATATCTATTCTTCGTGGGTCTACATGGCGGATGTTCTTCGCCCTCCCCTTGAACCGCAGTTCCCCCTGATGGCCCTGCTGGTGTCTGGCGGCCATACTGAGCTCAACCTGATGAAGGACCATCTCAATTATCAGCGCCTGGGGGCCACCCAGGATGATGCCGCTGGAGAGGCTTTTGACAAGGTGGCGCGCCTGCTAAGCCTGGCTTATCCTGGCGGCCCTTCGATCCAGAAGGCCGCCGAAGATGGCAATCCGCGCGCGTTCCCGTTCCCGCGCGCCCGCATGGAAGGCTCCTGGGACTTTTCATTCAGCGGGCTGAAAACAGCCGTCCTGCGCCTGGTGCGTAAATACGAGGAAGAAAACCGCCGCGTTCCGGTGGACGACATTGCCGCCAGCTTTCAGGCGGCTGTGGTGGATGTACTGGTCAGTAAAACCCTGGCGGCTGCCAGGACCTTCGCGGCTAAAGAGATCGTGGTTGCCGGAGGTGTTTCGGCCAACCGGTCGCTGCGTGAGACCTTTCTCTCGCAAAAGGAATTCCCGGTACACATACCTCCTCTTTCGCTTTGCACCGATAACGCCGCCATGATCGCATCGGCGGGTTACTTCCGTTTCGCCAGCGGTCAGCGGGATTCTCTTGACCTGGACGTTCTGCCGACCTGGCCTCTGTCTTAATTTGTGACTACTCGGGCTATGGGCTTTAATCTCCGAATTTTGATATTTTACGGGGGTGAAGCCCCCGTAAAATATCAAAATTTGGGAGCTTTCCCACCATGAATGAGCAGTTACCTTAATTTTATTGTTGCAAGGAGAAGTGTATGGAAGAATTCCTGGATGATGGTTTAAAGAAGCAGGTTCGCCGGGTTTTTGAGGACTTGAAGGAACCGGTTACGATGCTTAGTTTTAGCAGCGCGGCGAAATGTGAATACTGCGAAGAGACTGTGCAACTGCTAAGCGAAGTGACGGCTCTTTCTGATTTGCTGGCGTTGGAAGTTCATGACCTCGACAAGGAAAGCGAACTGGCCAGCTTTTATCACGTGGACAAAGCCCCTGGAATTGTAATTGCAGGCCGGCGTGAAAAAGAGATTATCGATTTTGGCATTCGTTATTATGGGGTTCCTGCCGGAAGTGAATTCGGGGCGTTGATCAGCGACCTGGTGACGGTGTCGAAACGAGAATCCGGATTGAGCGAGGAAACGCAGGCGTTCCTGGCCAGTTTGAAGGAACCGGTACATCTGATGGTCTTTTCTACACCTACCTGACCATACTGCCCGCAAGCCGTGGTGCTTGCTCATCGCATGGCATTGGAAAGCCCCCTGGTTGAAGCGGAGGCCATCGAAGCGACTGAATTCAGGGAGTTGGTTGGCAGGCATAACGTCTCAGGCGTTCCACAGACCACCATCAATCATGGCGCACGCGATGTGGTTGGCGCAGTTCCGGAACATTTTCTGGTAACTCACATAGACACGGCATTAAAAATAAAATAACCAACTCAGGGAAAGAAGAGAGTATCGACGCGACAGTAACCTGGAAGCACAATCTGTCTTTTACGGGGACGGCAAACAGTGGTTTCGATATCCCGCTCGGGGCGGGAGGGCAGCCAGGCGTGAGTGAAGGCACGTCGCCGATGGAATTGTTAGGCATCAGCCTGGCGGGCTGCACCGGTATGGACGTTATCGATATTCTAAGGAAAAAACGCCAGGACGTGACCGGCTTCGAGGTGCGCGTGCATGGCGACCGCGCCGCCGAACACCCGCGCGTTTTCACCACCATGACGGTCGAATATGTGGTCACCGGCCATCAAGTCGATCCAGCAGCTGTGCAGAGAGCTGTCGATCTATCCGTGACCAAATATTGCTCGGTTCTGGCGATGTTAAATAAAGCCGCCCAGATCGAGCACAAGATCACGATTGTAGAAGATACCAGCGTGCCGAACGCATAAAAATTATAAAGATTGCCAGCAGTGCAACTGCTGGCAATCTTTATAATTTTTACTTACTTTCCCCGGAGGCGATAAAGCTCAAGCTGTCGTAACAAGTGCATGCGCGCACCTGCCGGGTAAATTTGTTCAGCGTTCCCTGGTAGACCGCCGATCCGGGGCTGGCAATCCAGCCTTCCAGGTTGAAGGCCAGCACGCCGCCGGCGGGGATCCATTCGCCGTTGTATTTGCGGGCAATGTGTACGTGGGTGCCGGTGGCTTCGCCGCCTTCACACGAAGGGTGGCCGAGAGGGTCGCCTGCTTTTACCACGCTGCCGGTTCTAATCCGGCCTTCGGTGGCCAGGTGCAGGTAAAAAATTACCCAACCGGTGCGCTCGTTGCCGTCTCCATCCAGGTCCAGGATCGTTCCCTCGGTATCCGAGCGGGCGATTACACCGCCGGCCATGGCGGTAGCCCATTCCTGGGTGGGAGCGCAACCCGATTTTACCGATGGAGGCGCAAAATCCAGCGCGGCATAGGGTTCGCTGGTGCCCCAGCCGGTGTGCGGCCCGCCGGTAAAGGCCCAGGTTTTCCCGGGTAGAAATGGGAAATATAATGAAGGTTGTTTCAGGCTGCCCGGGATATGAGGCTTATCATCTTTCCAGGGATCGCCAAACAATTTCCGATAAACGCCCAGGATGCCGTTGTCGTGGGTGGCGCGTACGTAGTCGTCGTTGTTTAATAACCGTGAATAATAATATTGCAGAGAGACTGTAGCAGCATTTTGCCAGGGGTCCGGGCGTTCAAGGCTGCCATCCAGGTGTTCGAATTGGGTAAACTGGCCAATGCGCCAATTATAGTAAGTATCGTTTAGCAAATCCGCCGCCAGCAAGAGCTGCCTGTACAGACCCTGGTGCATGTTATCGTGGAACCCAAGTGGGAACAGGCTGGCCGAATCGGGTGGAGGCGTATTCTGGCTCAAAGCTCCGGTCTGGTATTCAACCAGCGCCAGCAGGAGGCGTGAGCTGATGCTAAAATTGGTCGCCACCACGTCGATCAGCTCTCCGCCGCTGACCATTTCGCCGTTAGCCCCATCCTGGTAATTTTTTAACCAGCCCGGTTGAGCATTGACAAATTTAACCGTATCAAATCCAATCTGGGCCGGCCCATTGATAAACAGGTCATCCGGCAGGATGTGAAAAGGGCTGCCCCACAAGGCCAGGTAATAGATTGGAATTTTCATCGGCATGCCGGGTGGCAGGGTCGTCACATCGTTCGGGATAATCGGGTTGGCGGCGCGGATCTCTTTTACAGTGGTATTGAAATGGACTGCCAGCGCAGGCAGGTTGTCGCCGGTCTGGACGGTGTAATCCACCAGTTCGCCGGGCGTATAAGCCGGCCGGGCAGGCAAAGGGGTTGGCAATGGCAGATTCCCGGCTTGCAAGGTTGGAGTCAATTCCACTGGTTGTGTAGGTAGGCCTGGACCGGGTTGTGTAAGGGGTACGCAACCGATCAGCAACCCGGCTACCAGGGCCAGGCTGAGTATAGTTCGACTGAATAATTTTCTTTGATTCATCTTAGGGTTAAGGATTGTCATCCACTGGATTGCTACCCGCTTGATTGGTATCTGCCGGATTAGCATCCGGCGCTTTAGGACGGGTTACCAACGAAGTATACGAACCGACCAGGCTGACAGTCACTTTGCTTGTCCCATTAATCAGGCCGCCATCCCCAGGTTTCATCCCGGCAAAGGCGACCCAGCCGCCGATGTCGAATGGGATTGGCCCATCGGCCGGCATCCATTCACCGTTATATTTACGGGCGATGTGAGTATGCGTACCGGTAGCCTTTCCACCTTCGCAGGATGGATAGCCGATAAAATCGTTTGTGTTCAGCCAGGTTCCCACCGGCACCCGGTCTTTGCTGGCAATGTGCATGTATAGGATCACCCAGCCGGTCTGTTCTTTTCCATCTCCGTCCAGGTCGACCAGCACAGCTCCGTCCGCCGAGCGGAGCACCAGCCCAGGCGCCATTGCGGTGACGTAATCGTTAGAAGTCACGCACCCGGTTTCTGCGCTGGATGGGGCCAGGTCCAAAGCCGCCAGGGCATCGTAAGGCTGCCAGGCTCCGTGCGGGCCATAGGTCAGCGCCCAGGTATGCCCCGGGCGAAAGGGCAGTTCTAATTTGGGTTGAGTCAGGTTAGGCGGGAAGAGGGGTTCGACAGTCTGGGCGCGCAGCCAGGCATCGCCGAACATTTTTTTGTGCAAATCAGGAAAACCCTGTGGAGTATACAGGGCCGTATTCCACTTGCCCTGGTCGAGCAGGGTAGACAGGTAAAACTGCACAGCCACCGTGCCGGCGTTCAAGGGAGGCGCCAGGCGCAATTTGCTACCATCGGTAAAGATAAGCTCGGTTAACAGCCCTTCCCGCCAGTAATAATAACCAATCGCCAGTTGTTCAACGGCCCAGTTCAACTGAGAGTAGAGCGTTTTATGGTTGGCTTCGACATATCCCATCGGGTAGGTGGTCTCTTTCAGGCCAGAAGGCTGCCCGAAGACCCAGTGACTTTGAAACTCCAGTAACGAAAGCAGCAGTCGGGGATTGACCGAACTTTCGATGGCCACGCGCTTGACCACCTGGGCGCCGGTGTTCCAGCCGCTGGCAGTGGGTTCTTTGTACGTACTTAGATAACCGCCAGCATTGGCGACAAATTCATCGACATCAAAATCGAGGGAGGAGGGTGAGTCAACCACGTCGGAATCAGGGATCAATAAAGTCGAGGGGCTGGTTTTGCCGAGTTGATTGGGGATGATCAGCAATTGCCCGGGACGCATGAAGCTTACCGACGAAATAGGATCCGGCGAAGTGATTTCCTCAGGTGTGACATTGAAACGGATGGCCAATACTTTCAGCGTATCCCCGGCCTGCGTGTAGTAAAGGAGAGGCGGTATCGCCGTAGGGTCATCGAAAGTCGTTGAGGTTTCAGTAGGCGCCGGGGCGAAAGTAGCCGTTTGCGCTGGCGAGGTTTCGGTGAGGGTCGCTTCGGCCTGCTGCGCTTCGGTTGGCGTCGCCTCTGCCGCGTCCGTGGCGAGCGAATCAGGGGGCAACATCGCCAATTCTGCGGGCGGCGACGGCCGAGGGTCAGCCGTAGCGGTTAAGGCTGCCGGGCTGATATAACCCTGAGAACAGGCGAATATCGATAACATCCAGGCACCTACGACGAGCAAAGTCGCCAGGCGCCTAACGTTGGATTTGGTTTTCTGGTTTGACGCTATCCCATGCTTCAACAACCTGACCATCACGCCTCAAGAAACCGTTATATTCAATACCATTACCGTCCCCTGATGATATCCACCCGTCTAAATTAAAAGGAATTGGACCGTCAGCCGCAATCCACTCTCCATTATACCGCCTTGCCAGGTGAGTATGTGTCCCATTTGCTACCCCGCCTTCACAAGATGGATGCCCGATCCGGTCGCCAGCTTTCAGGTTTTTCCCCAAGGCAACCCTATCGCGAGTCTCAATGTGCATGTACAAGATTGTCCAGCCGGTTTGTGCAAAACCGTCTCCATCCAGATCCTGCACCACCTCGCCGTGTTCAGAACGGACGATTGGGCCATCTGCTACGGCAACCACCCATTCATCGCTCTGCACGCAGCCCAGCACCTCCGCAGGAGGCGCAAAATCGATGCCGGCCCAGGCAGAACCCTCTCCCCATCCGCCATGCGGCCCACCGGTGAACGACCACACTTTTCCCGGCTCGAACGGCAGAGTCATGGGCGGCTGCTGGACATCCGCAGGGACGAGCGGTTCGATAGCCAGGTCGAAGGGGTAGCCAAACAGGTCGGAAAAAGTCTTGAATACGCCTTTGGTGGATATGGAATATTCCCAATCCTGCCTGCCAAACAGCAGGCTCATCAACTGCTGCACTCCGGCTGTGCCGGCGTTGATGGTTGGGGAAATGGGCACCACGCTGCCATCCGCCAATACCCAACTTGGCAGAGCATTGATTTTCCACAGATAATATCCGCGGTTGAGGTTGTCTGCCGCCCAGGCCATCTGGTGGTACAGGCCCTGCTTCCACTCGTTGACGTAGCCCATCGGATAGACCATGGTGTCTTGAGCGGGATAAGGCCGGGTCACCCAACCGCTTTTGTATTCAAGCACCGCCAGCAGCAGGCGCGGATTGACTGAATATTCGTTGGCAATCCTGGCGATAATTTGCGCCCCGCTGTAGGATTGTTTATCGATATCCTGGATATCTTCCTTGTACGTGCTCAGGAATCCACCTTCTTTATTGATGAACGCCTGGATGTCAAAACCGGCGCTGGCCGGCCCATACACCAGTTCTGAATCGGGAATGATTTTATCGCCCGGCCCCGGCGACTGAGGGTCCGGTGGGGGGATGTTGATACTCTGGCCAACTTCCAGATGGTCCGGATCGGCCAGGTCATTCACCTTGATCAGCGAATCCAGGGTGACCCCATACCTTTGCGCGATTAAACCCAGGGTATCGTTGGGCTCCACGATATAAATGGACAATTCAGAGCGCAAGGTGGGCAGAACGTGAGGCGCATCCGGAGTAGGGGTAAGGATCGGCGAGCCAGGCACCCGGGTAGGCGGTAAAAACGGTAAAAGTGTAGCGGTCGGATCGGCTGCCTGGGTGGCAATAAGGGCGGGCTCGAAAGTCGGCGGCTGCCAGGTGGCTGCGCCAGCCCAGGGTCGCACACAGCCGGCCAGCAGGATGATCATCAAAACCAATCCAACGCTGGAACAAGCTTTCACCGTACCCCAAGGTTTTTTCATCTTATCTCCCGCTTATTCGACAAGGAAAGATATCCGCCGGCCGCCGATTAGATGCAGGTGCAGGTGGAAGACTGACTGCCCGGCATCCGGGCCAGTATTGACGATCAGGCGGTAGCCGCTCTGGTCAATCCCGTATCTAACTGCCAACAGTCGCGCCACAGTGAATAAATGGCCGATGACGGCTTCATCGCCCACTTCACACGTGTTGACCGATTCAATGTGTTTGACCGGCACGATCAACACATGCACCGGGGCAATTGGATTCAGGTTCAGAAAAGCGCTGACCTGCTCATCCTTATAGATAATTTCGGCAGGGGCGGTGCCTGCAATGATCCGGCAGAAGATACAATCTGTTTTCATGATAGTGGGGGAGAGTCAGTGCAGGCGATCAGACCCACTGATCGTCTGTATCCATACAGGTTATCAGGCGTTTTTACCGCCAATGAAAGCTTCAGTCATTTTGAAATGATTATACTAGGAAATTGTAAACTGCTTGAAGGTTATTTCTAAATTACTGGCAGTCTGTCTATGCTATAATCCAAATTAGTTAATGAGGGAAAGCGAGCCGGGTTCATGTCTGATTTATATTCTGATTATAATCGGCGTCTCGAACGTCTCTTAGAAGTCTGTAAGAATCTAAGCGCAAACCTGGATTTTGAACCTTTACTCCAGTCGATCATCGAGGCTGCCTCTGACCTGACCAGGAGTGAAAGCAGCTCGATCATGATCCACGATAATGAGACGCTTTCGCTGCGCTTTATTGCTGCTCCCTGGGAAGTGATCGATACGCTCAGGTCCATCAGCGTTCCCCTGGATCGCAGCGTGGGCGGCTGGGTTTACATGAACGCCCAGCCGATGGTACTGAACCATGCCGAGAATGACCCGCGCGTCTTCCGCATGGTTGACCGGGGTTTGAACGAAAAGACCCGCTCATTGCTGGCGGTCCCCCTGTTTTTTAAAGGAAAACCAATCGGCGTAATGGAATCGGTCAATAAACTAAACAAAGCCCATTATACCGAAGAAGACATTACCATACTTGAAACACTGGCCACCCAGGCTTCTGTGGCGATCCAGAACCGGCGCTTGCTGGACGAGGCGCAAGGAGCTTACCGTAAGATCATGGAATTGGACCGCATGAAGACCGATTTCATCGCTATCACTTCTCATGAACTGCGCACACCGCTGGGCATCATCCTCGGGCACGCTTCTTTGCTTCAGGATAGTATCGGCAAGGAACATCAGGAAGAAATGGATACCATCGTGCGCAATTCGATGCGCCTGAAAGAAATCCTCGAGCAGTTCGCGAACATCGACAAATTGGAGTTGGGCCTGTCGCACCTGCACCGGACGCGTATATCGATTGGGCCGCTGGTCAAAGAGGTGGTAGATGCCTTCCAGGATGCAGCCAGTGAAAAGAAAATCAAGATCAAGATCGATCCGCCGGCAACTCAGATTTTTATCGATGCCGACATGGAAAAAATCGCCATTGCCCTGCGCAACCTGGTGAAGAATGCGCTGACCTTCACCAATGAAGGCGGGCAGGTACGCCTGAAGGTCGAGCAGGTGCCCGGTTACGCCAAGGTCTCTGTGATCGACAATGGGATTGGTATTCCGGAGGATGAGCAGGAAAGAATCTTCCAGCGCTTTTACCAGGTTGAAAAGCACCTGACCCGGCGGCATGGTGGGATGGGCCTGGGATTGTCGATTGCCCGCGACATGGTGGAAATGCACGGCGGCAGGATTTGGGTCGACAGCGTTGAAGGCAAGGGCAGCCGGTTCACGTTTATTCTACCTACCAATGCCGCTCAAGCTGCCGCAGCGCAGCGTGTGTTCCAGGCTTCCTAGATCGGAAGGATCCACTTTTTTTATCCTAAAAACCGTAGGTTTTTTGGATAAAAAATGATTTGCTTCTTGCACTTATCCTGAAGGGGTGATAAAATCCTTGCACGCACAACCTATCAAATGATAGCTGTCTACGTTGGAATGCGGGGTGTGGCTCAGTCCGGCTAGAGCACACGGTTCGGGACCGTGAGGTCGAGGGTTCAAATCCCTCCGCCCCGACTGATAGATAAAACCGGGTTTTTTCTTCAAAACCCGGTTTTTGATTCCTGTACGTGCAATTTGATTCGCTTTCTCCATTGTTCACCTTGGATTGCCATGCTAGAATAGAGTCGTTGTCCAGCGTGTTTAGAAAATTTTAATGAACGGGGAGCAGTATGGAAAGAGAAACACCCCTGAAAAAACCTGAAGAATACCGTTTATTACTGGAAAATTCACGGGATATCATCATCATTTTTGACCGGGAATGCCGGCCAGTTTATATCAACCGGGAAGTCTCCAGCCCGCACCTGCTGCAACCCCAGGAAGCCATCATCGGCACTGCCTTTGAACTGGGCTTGCCGGTAGAGATCACCGCCTTCTGGAAGGATTCCGCCCAGAAGGTGCTCGATTTTTTGAACCCCTACGAAGCGAATTTCCAGTTCTCCGGGAAAGATGGCCCCTTGATGCTCGAATGGCGTTTTCTTCCCCAGGCGGATGCGAATGGGGCGGTTTCCGCCATCCTGGCCTACGGGCGGGATATCACCCAGCAGTTCCGTGTCGAACAGGAAAGCCAGCGCCTGCTCGAACAGGTGCGCGCCGGGCGTGAACGTCTACGCAATCTGAATATTCAACTGGTCGACGTACAGGAAGAGGAACGCCGTCGCATTTCCAATGTGCTGGCCGATGAAACCGGGCAATCCCTTTCGGCCCTGGCGATCATCCTCGAATTGATCACCGGCGACATCAAAGACGCTTCGCCCGATATGATGTCCAGGGTGGCAGAAGCGTTAGATTTGATCAAATCAACGGTAGATAAGCTGCGTCTCCTGGCCCAGGACCTGCGTCCGCCCACCCTGGAAGTCATCGGGCTTTCGAACACACTGGAAGGTTTTTGCCGTGAATTTTCCCGGCGGAATAAGGTGCCGGTCGAGTTTACCGGTGCGCCGGTACCGGATTTACCCGACAGCCATAATATTGCTATCTACCGCTTTCTGCAGGAAGCCCTGGCGAGTGTGACGAACCACGTCAATGTATCTAAAGTGTGGGTAACCTTGCAGCAAGACGAAAAAGCCATTACGCTGGTCGTGGAGGATGACGGGGACCTGGCGGGCCCCGCTCAACCCAGGGCCGGCGATACCCGACCGCGCGCTTCTGAAGCCAGGCCATCCAGAAGCAGGGTCGGTTTGCCGGGTATGCGCGAACGTTTCGAGCTCTTAGGCGGATATGTGCAGGTGCTTTCGCGCGCTTTCAAGGGCTCGTGCCTGATGGCTTCTTTGCCGACTAAGGATAATTTTCTGGAGCGGCGTTCTCCGGAGGATCCCCACCGGCGGCGCTAGGCGAGTGGTAGCGCGCCAGCCGGTCTTGCAGTTGAATTTTTCGTCCGGAAAAGCGCATCCAGGCCAGGATTAACCCGCAGCCCAGTAGAATGGCTGCCAGGCCGGCCAGGCCGGCTTCCGGCCCAAAAGCTCCTCCGGTCCAGGCTACCGGTCCGGTCTGGTTGATCTGGATAAACGTGGTTGTCGAGCTGAGCCCGCTCACTGGGAATCCAAACACGTTGCCCTCGAACAGGTTCCAGGTGATGTGGATTCCAATCGGGATGGCCAGGTCGCCGGTCAGGAGAAAGCCCAGTCCTAAGAAAAGGCCGGCCGCGCCAATCGAAATCGAGCTTAACAGGGTGGCATTCGGGTTAAAGGCGTGTAAAAAGCCAAAAATGATGGATGAAATCAGGTAAGCCAGCAGTAAAGCGACCCTGCTCGATAGGAATTTGAAATTCAGCGCTTCGGCCAGGTTGTGCAGCAGATACCCGCGAATCCACAACTCTTCGTTAATCCCGACGAACAGGTACAGCAGCACCACGACCAACATGCCGGTGAGAAATATATAGCCCGGTTGGATAGTTTGCAAGAAACCGGTGACGTGGATCCAACCCGCTCCAAGCTCCACAACGAAGACCACCGCCATCAGCAGCGCCCCGAGGGCCAGGCCAAAAATGAAATCGCGCCACCAGGCCGGGTTGAAATGGAACCCGTACTCCCGAAAACTGCGCCGGTCCAGGTATTTCCCTGAGATCCATACGCTGAAAATCATACTGGCCGCTGTCCAGAACTCCAGGCTGGCGTCTAAAAATGAGCCGGTTGGTAGAGCAGAGGTATGCCACGCCAGGGCCGTCAGGGAAGCCAGCACGCTGAAAGGAAACAACCACAGCAGCGTTTGCAGCACTATCCGCCAAATAAAGCGCAGCCGTTTTTCTCCGGGGTTCCAAAAAAAATTTAACATAGTCTGGTCAGGCGGTCCGGGTAAAATAGCTGGCTTCGATTGCCTGCCAGGTCTCGTCCTGGGAAAGCCGCAGGTATTCTCCAAACAAGGGCGAGCAAGCCCGGATCTCTTCGCCCATTTTTTGGGCGATGCGCCGGATGGAAAAATGCGCATTCGGGGCAGAGCGTAAAGACAGGAAATGGAATGCCGAGCGCAGGTTGAGGGTAATCAGCACGCGCCGGTTGTAGGCATTCGGCACCACGTAGGCGGCGGTGTCCGGATTGATTTTGGCCAGTTCATCGTAAAGCTGCCTGGCCGTATCCATGGCTTCTCGATAAGTGCTTTCCAGGCCGGCCGCCGTAAACCGGCGCGGGATGGCGTAACCCAGATGCGTGGTGAGCAGTTGGGGAGATTGGGTCATCATGCGGTGGCGTTTGAGCTCATTGTAAGCGCCCTGGTCGAGGGTGATGTCAAAAGTGAACAGGGCATGTTCCAACTCACGCAGCGGCATATCGTACTGGCCCAGGTCTTTGACCAGCAAAGCTGCCAGGCGTCGGCGTTCTTCTTCACCGGCATTCTGAACGGTCTCCAACGCCTGGGCGTAACTGGCGTGCCCACCCCGGTACAGGGCGGCGGCCAGCACCCGCCATTCTCCATCCGCGTCATAGTGGACCAGCTTACAGCATTGGTTGGCTGGCCCGCTTTCATCCTGCAGGCAGGCGGCTTCTTCAGCGAAAGTCTGCGGGATTTTAGCCAGGTACTCGACCGCCTCGGCGTATTTTACCAGGGTAGGGACTTCTGCCTGGGCGCTCCGTTTGATCTCCTCCCCGATGGCGCGCACTTCGGCCAGGGGATGCGAGAGCATTTTGCGGATGGCGTGTTCCAGGGCCCGGGCGTTGATGGTCATGCCCACGTTGGCCAGGGCGGAGGCCGGGAGCACAAACCGGCACACATCGATGTATTCGGTGCGGCAGCGGCGGTCCCAGGCGGCTTCGCTTTCCCCTTCACGGCAGGGACTTTCTCTTAAAACCACCTCACGCACCTTTGGCAGGGCCTGGTGGTAGGCGTCGAACAGCATCTGGCAGGTCTCCTGGTAGGCGGCTTTCAGCGGGTGCTCGTCCAATTCGGAAGGGATGAAAAAATCATCTGCGCCCCATTTCTGGTAGCGGGTGGATTTTTCAGTATAAGAGGCCAGCCGGTTGGATTCCAGGCATTCGACTGCCAGGCGGGAAATATTTTCAACGGCGATGTGCAGCACCGCGTGTTCGGCCACCGAAGAATGGCCATACCCCACCACCCATTTCTCGTGGAATTCGGTGGTTTTTTCGCCGGTCAGCTCAGCCGCGATTTCACGAAACGACTGCGGCGATCGCGAAGTTTTGGCAAAGGTAACCGCAATCGTTTCAGGATTTAGCTTTTGGGGGTCGAGCAGGTATACCTGGCGTTCTCGGCTCATGGGAAAGCACCTCACGCGCTTGTTGGATATCCTTGTGGATTTGCTCCATCAGATCGTTAATGGAAGTATAGCGGATCTCGGGGCGAAAATATTCGACAAATTCCACCTCGATCTGCTCGTGATAAATATCCTGGTCGAAATCAAGGATAAATGCTTCTACCCGCGGCAGGTTGGTGTGGTCGTCAAAAGTTGGGCGGACACCTACGTTGGTCACCGAAGCCAGGCGTGCATTCCCGCGCCCGACCCAGGTAGCGTAAATCCCGTTGGCGGGCAGCAGCCGCTCGGGCCATGCCTGCAAATTGGCAGTTGGAATGCCCAGGTCTTTGCCCCGGCCATCGCCGTGGATGACTTCACCCTTTACGCCGTACAACCGCCCCAGCATATTCGCCGCCTCTTTCACCTTGCCATCTGTAATCAAGGTACGGATCAGGCTGGATGAGACCCTTTCTTCTCCCACGGATATCTGTTCCACAATTTTAACAGCATAACCCAGGCGTGCGCCGATTTCCTGTAAGACGATGGGGGTACCCTGGCGGCCTTTGCCCAGGGCGAAATCGGGGCCAACCCACAACTGGCGCAGCCCGGTATGCCGGCTGAGGTTGGTCATAAATTCCTCAGCCGACTGGGAAGCCAGTGAACGGTCGAATTTCATGGTGATGATGGCGTCTACACCCAGGTCGTGCAGCAGATCGGCGCGTTCATCCGGTGAGGTCAGGTAATAAGGTTCCTGAATCCCGCGCAGGATCACGGCGGGGTGCGGATAGAAAGTAACCACGACGGCAGAATCGCCGGCGGCGTGGGCCTCGGCGACCATTTGTTTGACCAGACTCTGGTGGCCGCGATGTACGCCATCGAATGAGCCAATCGTGGCCCAGGCTCTGTCCAGGTGGAGTCCTTCCAGGGTGCGATAATGATGCATGGTGTCCCGGATAACTCAGGAGAAAAATACTTTTTTAGGCTGCCATTCGTTTGCTTCTGGATCGAACTCCAGCAATGCTACCAGCTCACCCTGTTCGCTGATGCCACGGGCCAGTTTTCCCAACTCTTTGTCGCCCGGAATACGGTGTCCATGCCGCACGTCGTCAACCTGGGTGTGGGTGAGTTCGATAGAGGGCCAATCTGAAAGCGCTTCGGCAGCTGGGATCAGGTGCTGGTACCAGGTGCCGTTTTCAAACGACTCGCGCAATTTTCTCAAGGGCACGGCGTCCCGCAGGGTAAAGCGGCCGCTCTTGGTGCGCCTCAGGCCGACCAGGTGCGCCCCGCACCCCAGCGCTTCTCCCAGGTCGTGCGCCAGAGAGCGGACATAAGTGCCAGACGAACAATACACGTCAATCACCGCGTCTGGCGGAGCCCATTCGAGCAGGTCGAGGTTATATACCTGGATCTTGCGCGGCATCAATTCTACTTCTTCTCCCTCGCGGGCCATCTCGTAGGCTTTTTTCCCTTTTACTTTGACGGCTGAATAGGGGGGTGGAACCTGTTCAATTTCACCGATAAATTGTTTCAAAGCATTCGAAAATTCATCTTCGGTGATATTCACCGGTGAAGTGCTCACCACCCGCCCGTCTGCGTCGTAAGTGTCGGTCGATTGGCCTAAACGGACAACTGCCTGGTAGCGCTTATCCGAAGCCGATACATATTCGCTCAAGCGCACCGCCGGGCCAACCAGAATGACCAGAACACCCGAGGCGCGCGGATCAAGCGTGCCGGTGTGACCGGCTCGACGGATATTTGTGCCTTTACGAATAATCTGAACCACGTCATGTGAAGTCAGTCCGATTGGTTTGTCCACCACCAATACGCCTGAGATGGCGTTCTGCATTTCGAGACTGTAATCCTCATTTGAAGAATTCATATATCACCCCATCTATTGATATCCTTGCGTCGATATACTGGCAAGGGCGGTTTTATTTCCGTTTTTATTTTTATGATTTGAACTGCTTTCCAGCATGTTAAAGGTTGCCTGCAATACTTTTTCCTGCACTTCATCCAGGCTGCCCTGAATTTCAGCGCCAGCCGCGGCTGCGTGTCCACCCCCGCCAAACTGAAAGGCGATCTGAGAAACATCGATCCCAGGCTGCGCCCGCCAGCTCACCTTCACGTGTCCTTCTTTTTGTTCTACAAAAATCACTGATATATCCATATCGTCAACCGTTGACAACATATTAATCAGGTCAGCATCATCATTGCCAGTATACCTGGCTTTGAGGCGATCTTCCAGTGTCAATGCGGTCCAAATTAGCCGATCTTTGCGGTTTAGACGCGATAAACCCTGGCCCCAATATAAGGCAGCTTCGTAAGAACGGCGCACTAATGCCTGGTTATACAGATCAGGCAGGTCTGCTCCGCTCTCAACCAGGTTGGCCGCCAGGTGCAGCGCATGAGCGGTCACATTTGAGGTTCGGAACCCGATTGTGTCGCTCACCACCCCGGTTAATAAAGCATTGGCAATATCCTGGTCGATTTTAAAACCCCACACTGGCAAAAATTCCGCCAGGATCGCCGATGTAGCCACGGCTTCAGGCATCACCAGGTTTATCCGGGCAAAATTCAAGTTGGTGATGTGATGGTCGATATTAATATCCGGCTGCCGGTCGATCAGAACACCACCGGTCCTGAGTAAATCGGAGCAATCCAACACCACGCTGAGGTCGAATTCACCCCTGCTGCGGTGGTGAACTGAATTGCTGCCCTTAAGAAAGCGGAAACTGCGCGGCAAACCATCCGCCAAAACCATGCGGACGGTTTTTCCAGCGGCATGCAGGGCCAACCCCAGCCCGAGAGTTGCTCCAATGGCGTCTCCATCCGGCCGGATATGGGAGACAATCAGCACGCGATTGGCGTTGTTCAGCGCGTCACGGATGGCCTGGCTGATCTCAGTGCTCATCGTTCTCCGGTTCCTTTGGTTCCTCTAATTCTTCAGGTTCCTCAGGTTTCATTTCCTCGGATTGCTTGTGGATAGCATCCAGCAGTTTTTCGATGTGATCGGCGCGTTCAGGCGTGGGGTCCCAGTGGAACCGCAATCTTGGAAAGACGCGCAGGTCGACGCGCTCGGCCAGGTTGTGTCGCAGGAAACCGGCTGCGCTCTGTAATCCTTCCAGCACTTCCTGAGAACGCTGGCTTCCTTCCGGGGCCGAGATGAATATATCGGCATAGGCAAATTCGCGGTCTACATTCACATCGGTTATGGTGATCATCGCCACGCGAGGATCTCTCACCTCTTTGATGAGCATTTCGGAAAGTTCTTCACGGATGCGATCGGCGATGCGATGTAAGCGTAATTGAGAGGGCATGGTAGCTTTACTCCTAAAAAAGCCTCAGGAGATCATTCGTCAGTGGTTCGTTTCAGAACGTAACACTCCAAAATATCTCCGGGGGCGTACTCATTGAAACCCTTAAGGGCGATTCCGCAATCAAATCCCTGCCGGACTTCGCGCACATCGTCTTTCTCATGTTTCAAAGAGGATAATTCACCATCGAAGACCACCTGTCCGGCGCGTACCAGACGGGCTTTACCGTTCCGCCGGATCTCACCTAAGGTAACCCGGCACCCGGCGATATCACCCACTTTAGAAATATGAAATATCTGCAGGATCTCCGCCCGCCCAAGGATGACTTCCTTGAATTCTGGGGTCAGCATGCCTTTCAGAGCTTTTTCAATATCTTCGATCAGGCGGTAAATAATATCGTACACGCGGATCGAGACACCTTCGACCTCAGCTTTACGCCGGGCTGCCGTGTCGGCGCTGACATTGAATCCAATCACAATCGCTTTCGAGGCCGAAGCCAGGCTGACATCATTTTCCGTGATGTTGCCGGTTTCGGAGTACAGAATGTTGATGGATATTTCACTCTTGTTCAATTCGTTCAACGAATTTTTAATCGGTTCAAGAGAACCCTGTACGTCGGCCTTCACGATCAGGCGCAGCTCACGCACTTCGCCGGCCTGGAATTTCTGGAACAACTCCTCCAGGGTGGCCTTGGGCACCGCAGCCTGTTTTTGCAGGGCCTGGTTCTTGCGTTCGTCGATGACAATGCGGGCGTCTTTTTCAGAGGGGAGCACCTGGAAAACGTTGCCCGCCTCGGGAATTCCATTCAACCCCATCACCTGCACCGGCATGGAAGGGGATGCTTTGCGAAGCTTGCGCCCTCGGAAATCGAACATCGCTTTAATGCGGCCGTAGGATTCGCCGGCAATTACCGTGTCGCCCATTTCGAGTGAGCCATTCTGCACCAGCAAAGTCGCTACCGGGCCCTTGGCTTTATCGAGTTGGGCTTCAATCACGGTACCGATCACCTTACCCTCCGGGTTGGCCTGAATATCGACGCTGTCGGCGACCAGTAAAATCGCTTCGAGCAGGTCGTCGATACCTTTGAGCTGTTTGGCAGACACGGGCACGACGATCGTACTGCCTTCCCATTCATCGGGCACCAGTCCGGCATCGGCCAGTTGGTGTTTCACATAATCCGGGTTGGCATCCGGGCGGTCCATTTTGTTCAACGCCACAATGATCGGTACACGGGCGGCTTTGGCATGCGCAATGGCTTCTTTGGTCTGCGGCATCACGCCGTCATTGGCAGCTACTACCAGGACGACAACATCGGCGCCCTGGGCGCCGCGGGCGCGCATGGCTGTAAATGCCGCATGGCCGGGGGTATCCAGGAAAGTGATCGACCGGCCTTTGTGCTCGACCTGGTAGGCGCCGATATGTTGGGTGATCCCGCCTGCCTCGCCGCCAGCCACATTGGTGTGGCGGATGGCGTCCAGCAGGGTGGTTTTCCCGTGGTCGACGTGTCCCAGGATGGTGACAACCGGCGGGCGGTTGACCAGGCTCTTGGGGTCTTCAGTGGAGATTAAACGCCGCCAGAGAGGAATTTCACCGGCTTCCTCTTTTTCCTCAATCACATCCGGCATTTCGAGGCTGGCTTCATAACCCATTTCGGAGGCGACGACTGCAGCCGTATCGAAATCTACCTGCTGATTTATGTTAGCCATAACCCCGTTTGACATCAAAACCTTGATGACCTGGATAGGGCTGGATTCTATTCGCTGAGCCAGTTCACGTACCGTAATGCTGGCAGGCAGTTCTATTTTCTTGTGGCCATTTTCGCTCACGTCGGACCTCCTAATTTACTATGCACCCAACTTTACCACTTACCTCAAAATACAAACCCTGCTTTACACGCTATTGTTGGCTGGGGCATAAATATTACGCTCCGCTGAGCAGTCAGATGGTGTGTGTTTAGGGTTTCATTTCGTCTTTATCCGTCGAACGAGACTTCCTTCCTTCATTCTTTTGCGACTGGATCAGCCTCAACAGAAGTTTCTTCCGGAAGGTCTGCCAGGAATTTTTGCAGGTATTCCCGGTCCTGGTCAGTCAAGTCTATTTTCAATGCGTGAGCCAAGGTTCCTTTTAGACCCCGTTCCCAGCAGGAACGAGCGTCGTGCAGGTATGCACCTCTGCCAGCTGCCTTACCTGTTGGATCGACCTGGATTCCACCTGGTGTTCGCACCAGCCGGATCAGGGATCTTTTAGGCAAGACCTTTCTGCACCCTACACATGTGCGTTGTGGTACATGCTTGACTCGTTTTCCCGTTCTCTTAATCACCTTCGTTCTCTATAAAATTACTCTTCCCAATCCCATTCTATTCCGCCGCGTTTGTGCTTCTTCTTTGCCGTAACCACGTCGCGATCGGGATCGTAAGTTAATTCTACAAACTTCTTCTTTTTCTTCTTCTTCTTGTCCTTAGAAGTTCCGCTGCCTTCTTCTTCCTCTTCTTCTTCAGCCACGGGTTCGATGATGCCTGGCTTCATCGCAAACAGTTCGTCGAAAGTGGTTTCTTCTTCTGCGGCTACGGGCTGTTCTTCAACGGTTCCTTGCTCAACAGCCAGGGCCTCTTCGGTCGGAGCTTCCGCCTTGACTTCCTCTACCAGGGCGGCTTCAGACACGGGTTCTTCCACAGCCGCTTCAGCGGGAACAGCTGCTTCAGCCTCAACGGGTGAGAGGACTGCTTGCTGCGCAGGCGCAGGCGCAGCCGCTTCGGCAGCTACCTCTTCGACCTGGGCAGCTGCTTGCTCGGTGGCAGCCGTGACTTCCAGGCTTTCCATCAGGTGGGTGATCTCAGTCATGGCACGCGGGCCGATACCCTGCAGCCGCAGGACGTCGTCCGGGTGGGTCTTCATTTGTATCGCCAGCTCTCCAATGGTGGAATAACCGGCTTCTTGTAAGATATATGCCACGTGTTCAGGCAGGCTGCTATCCAGGATGCTCTGTTCGACCATGCTGGCCGGGATACCCTTGCGGATACTGACCAGCTCGGCTTCTTCTTCGGCGGCCTTTTCAGGTTGGCGCCGGGCGGTGCGTTTCTCAACCCGGTCGACAAATTTGGAAAGGACCTCGTACTCTTCAGGGGTCAGAGGGCGGCCTTCGTTCTTCTTACCCAGGATGACCTCAACGTCGGCGATGGTGTTGCCTTCGGCTACGGCAATGGCTGCCATAGAAGGATCGTTCTGGAGTTTATAGAGCGCATCGGTAGCCGCTTCGCTGACACTCTTGATGTCGATGCGCCAGCCGGTCAGCTTGGCCGCCAGGCGGGCATTCTGGCCGTCACGGCCAATCGCCAGGCTGAGCTGATCTTCAGGGACCACCACAGTGGCAGTTTTGCCGGTGACCGAACGCTCATTGAGGTAAACCCCGCTGACACGCGCCGGGCTGATGGCTTTGGCGATGAAAATGGCCGGGTCAGGGTTCCATTCGATGACGTCGATCTTCTCATCGTGCAGTTCACGGACGATGGCCTGGATGCGCACGCCGCGGATACCCACGCAGGCGCCGACCGGATCGATTCCGGCCTGTGTGGCGGATACGGCGACCTTGGCGCGTTCACCCGGTTCACGGGCAATCGAGCGGATCTCGACTACTCCGTGGTAAATTTCGGGGACTTCATTTTCGAGCAGGCGCCGTAAGAAATCACGGTGGGTGCGGGAAAGGATAATTTGTGGACCACGCGGGCTGTCTTTCACTTCGGCGATCAGGGCGCGGGCGCGATCGTGGATGCGGAAACGCTCGCCCTGGATCATATCTTTGCGCGACATGATTCCTTCGGCTTTCATTTCCATCCCAACCGTCACACCCTGGGAATTAATTGCCTGGACGATACCGCTGACGATTTCACCTAACTGGCGCTGGTAGAAATTCAACTGCGCCTGTCGTTCGGCGTCGCGGATGCGCTGCTGGATGACCTGGCGGGCCGTCTGAGCAGCCACCCGCCCAAAATCGTGGGGCGTGCTTTCGACGATTACCATCGCGCCAAGTTCAGCCTCAGGCGTATAGCGAAGGGCTTCTTGCAGCGATACCTCAGTGATCGGGTTTTGTACCGTATCGACCACTTCTTTTTCAGCGAAAATTTCAACTTTCCCGGTTTCTGGGTCGACTTTTGCTTCGACATGCTGAGCGCTCGAAGCATTTACCGCCCGCCGGTAAGCGGACACCATAGCTGATTCCAGTGCTTTGAGGATGATCTCCTTGGGGAGTTGTTTTTCTTCAAGCACTTCATTGAAAGCCAGCGTAAACTCGTTTTTCATCCCTCTGTACTCTCCAACTTATCTATTAAGGGCCTTTAGACGCAGAAAAGTGGGGGTCACCCACTTTTCGTTGCGCTCACTAATGATCACAACTAACGTACATATTCTAACATATTGTCAAGGGGCATGCAAGACATTAAAAACCTGTATAATAAATCTC
>VFSW01002785.1_pt1 | contig 26356 bp, 31 predicted proteins | sample 5358111 | NCBI WGS metagenome assembly VFSW01 (sample SAMN11554181, study PRJNA540505) | mine drainage metagenome | isolation source: sediment from site ElyBrook_90M | place: USA: Ely Copper Mine, Vershire, VT | collected 2017 | reverse complement strand
CGGTACCGATCAAGACACCGAGCAACACCTCGAGTGTGACGTAGGTCGCCGGACGCGACGAATGAATGTGCATGAACTCGGTGATCGACACGAGTGCCGCGGCACCACCACCGACACCGTTGAAGATGGCCACGAGTTGGGGCATGGCGGTCATGCGCACGTAGCGCGCCGTGGGCACGGCGACCACGATGCCGATGGCCATCGCGATAAGGATGAGCGTCACGTGGTACAGGTTGTGGCCGTCCACTTGCTTGAAGAAGGTCGCCACGACCGCGATGAGCATGCCCGCGGCGGCGACGATGTTGCCCAGGCGCGCACGCTTGGGACTTCCGAGGCCCTTGAGGGCGACGATGAATGTCGTCGCCGACACCAGGTACAGCAGGTCAATCAGTGTCCCGCGACTCACGACGCCACCTCATCCTTTTTCACGATCGGCGCCTTGGGCTTGGCCTTGAACATCTCGAGCATTCGGTCGGTCACCACGAAGCCACCCACCACGTTCAAGGTGGCCAGGATCACCGCCAGGAAACCGAGCACCTCCTCGAGGGTGGTGTCCGCCGAGCCGAGCACCAGCATGGCGCCCACCAGGATGACGCCGTGAATGGCGTTGGAGCCACTCATGAGCGGCGTGTGCAAGATGCTGGGCACCTTGGCGATGATCTCGATACCGACGAAGATCGTCAACATCAGCACTGTCGCGTACTGCAGAAGGGCGTTACCCATTACTCGTTCTCCTTCACGACGCTAATCGCCACTCGCTCGACGCCGAGGGCCTCGGCCGTCGGGGCGTGATTGACCTGTCCATTACGGGCCACCGTCACTCCGACCACCACTTCGTCGGACCAGTCGGGCTTGAGTTCGCCCTTGGCCCCGAAGAGCGCGAGGAGCTTCAACACGTTGTTGGCGTACATGAAAGACGCGGAGGCGCCCATCTGCGACGGCGGATTCGCCAGACCCACGACGCGCACGCCGTGATGTTCGACTACTTGACCGGCCACGGTGAGTTCGCAGTTACCACCGCCGTCGGCGGCCATGTCGATCACCAGTGAACCCTCGCTCATCGCTTCGACCATGGCGGTCGTCAAGAGGATCGGTGATTTGCGCCCCGGTACCGCCGCCGTGGTGATGACGATGTCGGCGTTCGCCACTTCAGTGAGCAACGCCGCCTGCTGCTGGGCCCGTTCGTCGTCAGTGAGTTCGCGCGCGTACCCGCCGGCCGCATCCGCCGTGACGCCGAGTTTGACGAAGACCGCACCCGCGGACTCGGCCTCTTCCTTGGCGGCGGAGCGTACGTCGTAGGCGCGAACCTTGGCCCCGAGGCGTTTCGAGGTGGCGATCGCCTGGAGTCCCGCCACGCCGACGCCCATGACCAGGACCTTGGCCGGGCGGATGGTACCGGCGGCGGTGGTCAGCAACGGCAGGAAACGGTCGAAATGGGTGGCCCCCGCCAGCGCGGCACGGTATCCCGACACGGTGGCCTGGGACGACAAGGCGTCCATGTACTGGGCTCGCGAGATTCGCGGCAGAAGGTCGAACGAGAGGATCGTGATACGCCGCTCGTTCATCGCGCGAACGACATCACTCGCCAATAGTGGCGAAAGGAACGAAAGATGGGTTGATCCTTCGGGTAAGCGCGACACTTCTTCGAGGGTCGGGGCATTGACCCGCAGATTCACGTCGCCCGCCGGGGAATCAACGATCACGGCGCCGACCTCGGAATACGTAGCATCGCTGAAGTGTGCGAGGGCGCCCGCTCCGCGCTGGACCTCCACGGACCACCCGTCGCCCACCAGTGCTTTGACGGCTTCGGGAGTTAAGGCAACCCGCGTCTCGCCGGCGCGCGACTCTCTGAAGAGAGAAATTTTCATGACTTAGTTTTAGCAGGCGCACTACGCCACCCCGGGTGCTCGACACCCGGGTCTTTCGATAGTTTTCGCCCGAATGGACGTGCCCGCGCGCTCCCCAGCGCGACTAGAAAGACTTTATGGAACTTTCCTACGCCACCGTCTCCTCGGCCCTGGGCCCCTGGACCGTCGAAGGAGACGAATTCGGGGTGACCCGGATCTACATGCCCCACGAGACGCCCGCGCGAAGTTCGAGCGCTCAGTGGGACTGCGTGGCACGCGCTGCTCGACAACTCGAGGAGTACTTCGAGGGCTCACGCACCTCCTTCGAGGTCGATTTCGCTCCGACGCGAGCCACCCCTTTCCAGCGCGACGTCTGGCGAGCTCTGCAAACACTCCCCTACGGCAGCGTCGCCACGTACGCCGACGTGGCCCAACTGACCGGACGCCCGAGGGCGGCGCGCGCCGTGGGCAACGCCAACCACGCAAATCCGTGGCCGGTCATCGTCCCGTGTCACCGCGTGGTGGCGAGCAACGGACTGGGGGGCTACGGCGGTGGCGAGAGGGTCAAGCGGTACCTGCTCGCTCTCGAGGGTATCGAGCTATAGGTCTACTCGAAGGGTTCCAGGGTGTCGAACGTATTCGACCGCGAGGCACCGGTCCCCTGAGGAAGGAGCGCCGCGTGGCGCAACCCCCGATAGGCCACCCAGAGCAAGATGAAAGCGGACGGCACTTCCACCAGGACCGCCAACAGGATTCCCTGACCCAGGTCGCCGCGTCGTGCGGTCGTGACATCGAACCACGCGTCCACCATGAGCAGCGTCGCACTCGCGGTGGCGAAGATCACTAGGAGGGTGTTGCGCCGCCACGCCGCCCAGGCCGACGCGCTCAACATCAGTACCTGGGCCACGTCGAGGCCCACCCAGGCGATATCCCAGTGATTGGCGACGTAGTGTCGCGGCAGTTCGTAGCCGACGTAGATCGTCCAGATGGTCTCCACCAGGGCGCCGAGCGTGAGGAGCCGCAGTAGTGACCATCGGATGACTCGGACGGTGCGTTCCCTCAACGGTCCTCACTTCTCCAGCCGCGGCGCGGTGCCCGCGTCGCGACTCACACTCAGACTAATAACGTCGAATCAAGATGCGCATCGTCGAACCGGACTCGACCGTGATGAAGCGCGCCTCCCCCCCGTGGCGCTGCGCGATTTCGGCCACGATCGGCAGGCCCAGGCCCGTGCCGCCCGACGCGCGCGAGCGCGCGGCGTCGGAACGCACGAACCGCTGGAACAACCGCTCGGAGTTAGCAACGTCGACGCCCGTCCCGTCGTCGTGCACGCAGATCTCCGCCATCGGACCGATGTAACGGGTGGAGAAGGAGACCCCCTCGTTGGCGAAGCGCAACGCGTTGTCCACGATGTTGCGCACCATGCGTCGAAGCATCGCGGGGTCTCCCCAGACCCGCGTGGGTTGCACCCCCGCGGTGGAGATCGAGAGCGTCGTGATCTGACGCACGCGCCGCGCCTCCTCGCCCAAGATGTCGTCGATGTCCACCTCCTCACGACGCATCTCCTCGCCGCGCTCATCGCTGCGCGCCAGGAAGAAGAGGTCGTCGACCAGCGAGTCGATTCGCCGCCCCTCGCGACGGATGGTGTCGGTGAACTCCACCCAGTCCGTCTCGTCGAGATGATGAGATGCCCGGTCCACGGTGGCCAGGAGAGTGGTGAGCGGACTGCGCAATTCGTGTGACGCATTCGAGATGAACTCCTGCTGGAGGCGCGTACTGGTCTGGAGGCGGTTGAGCATCGCGTTGAGCGTGCGCGCCAGACGCGAGACCTCGTCGTCGCCACCCGTCTCGGGCACTCTCTCGGCGAGGTCGTTGGCGGCGATCGTCGCGACCCGCCGACGAATCGCTTCGACTGGCGAGAGGGTCAACCCCACGGAGAACCACACGATCGAGGCCACGATGATCAACAGCAACGGGATGGCCACGACGATGTCGACGAGGATTCGGTGGTTGGATTGGGCAATCGAGTCGCCGTAGATGAATCCCACGACCAGTCCCGAACCGAGGGGCGTCGTGACGCTCTGCGCTTGACCGAGGCTCAGTTGACCCCGGATGGGACTCGTCTTGACCCAGTCGAGCAGATCGACGAGGTACTCACTCGAGGAATGCACGGCCACGACTTCGTGAGAGAGCACCGGATACGAGGCGATGACCCGACTCGCTGCCCAGACCTGGCGATCAGCCAGATTGGTGACCTGCACGACGACGTTGTCGCTCGTGTTGAGGACCAGGGGAATAGCGCCGGCCACGATATTTCGTGATTCGGCGTTTTGGACCTGGGCTATCGCTTGGCTGACGCTGGTCCGGGCCTCAGTGTCATTGGAGTGCTTCGCCACCAAGTAGATGGCCGTGCCCGTGGCCACGAACACGAGGGCGGTACCTAGGACGAAGATCAAAGTGAGGCGGGCACGAATCGATAACGCGCGTAGTCTCATACCCCACTCGAGAACACGTACCCCAGGCCGCGAACGGTCCTGATGCGCGACGTCGTGCCCTTGACGTCGAGCTTGCGGCGAAGGTAGCCGACGTACACCTCGACGACGTTGGGATCACCGTCGAAGTCTGACCCCCAGACCGAGTCGAGGATCTCCTTCTTCGTCACGGTGCGATCGACGCTCTCCATCAGGTACTCGAGCACTCGAAACTCACGCGACGTAAGTTTTGCCACCACGCCGTGGGTCGATACTTGGCGACTGATGGTGTCGAGCGCGACGTCACCCACCACGACCTTGCGACTTTGGCCACGATCGAATCGACGCAGCAACGCGTTGATCCGCGCCAGCAGTACGGACCATTCGAAGGGCTTGCGCAAGAAGTCGTCCGCGCCGGCCTCCAGCCCCTCGATCTCGTCCAGGTCGCCGTTCTTGGCCGTCAACATCAGTAGGGGCGTCTGGATCCCCGCCTCACGAATCTCCAGGCAGACGCTGAAGCCATTGCGCTTGGGCAACATCAGGTCGAGCATGATGACATCGAAGGGGGACGCCAGCGCCGCCGCCAGACCTTCTTGTCCGTCGTGTCGCTGTTCGACGTCGAACCCCTCGTCGCTCAGCAGGTCGGCAATGGCCTGGGCCAAGTCGATGTCGTCTTCCACAACGAGCACCCGGCGCGGAGTTTCGTTCATTGTAGGTAAAGATTACCGTTGGTCGACTCCACAATGGTGAGGGGCGTGAGACCGTGCGGGGCGGGTCCGGTGATCACCTGGCCGGTCGCCACCTGGAACTCCGAACCATGACACGGACACACCAGCAATTTGGCCGACGGGGCGTAGCCCACCTGGCATCCCGCGTGGGGACATACGGCGTCGTAACCCACGAAGGTCCCCTTGGACAACTGCAACACGATGCCGGGGTCGCCCGACGACGGGATGGTGAAGGTGGCCGCCGAGCCGACGGGTACCGACGTCGCCGGGCCGAGCAGCGTGCCGGAGGTGCCACCCCCACCGCTCGCGCCAGCGCCCGCCCCACTTCCCGGCAAGGTCGACGAGGTGGAGGACTTCTCCCCCGAGACCGCCGACGCCTCGAGGTGACCAACGGATGTGGTGAGGAATCCAGTCACCACCGCAGCCCCGGCCACCACGGCCACCGTCGTCGAACCGATCACGACCGAACGCCGGTCGAAGGTCTTTATGGCCACGGGTGTCACTTGGGGCGGTCGTTGGTGCAGGACCGGACACTGCGTCATGGAACACGGCTTGTTGTTGAGGGCCTTGCAGTGGCCCTTGTGGAAATTCCCGCACCACGACTGCACATTGTCGAAGGGCACCGCCACCAGTGGTGACGCTGCGATGCCCGCCTGCTTCGCCGCGACCCGAGAGATCATGGCGTCCGCACTAAAACGTGAACCGCCTCCGGCGATGATGAGCGGCATCCACGCGAACAAGAACACGATGTCGGCGCCCGTGAAATAGGGCTTGGCGTGAAAGCTCACGGCCAGGAAGAGGTTCAGGCTCAAGAATGCCCCCGCCGTCGCGGCGATGCGCGTCTTCAGGCCCAGGAGCGTGCCCAGTCCGATCGCCAACTCTCCGTAGGCGATGACCCACCCGATCAGGGCCGCGTGGGGCAACATCGCGTGCAACAGCGAGTGGATGGGGCTGAGGCGCGCGGCGCCGGCCATCTGGGACTGAATCGACGAGGGTGACGTTCGTTGGAAGAAGGACGGGTCGGAGAGCTTCTGGAGGCCGGCGAAGGCGAAGGTCACCCCGAGAAACAACCGCAGGGGCAGAAGAGACCACTCCGACAAGGCCCACGCCCGCGAAGGAATCAATTGAGCGAGGCGCGACGCAGCGGTGGGTGGATTCGCCATTTCTGGATTCTAAACTCCGCCTAATTAATAGCGCGCCACCGCTACGTTCTCGGTAAGGATGTCCACGTGATCAGCGCGTCCATCATTTCCTTCGTCCTGCACGAGATTCACGCCTTGCCGGGGCCCCTCGTCTACGTCTTAGTGGTGCTGCTCGTCTTCGGTGAAGCAGCGCTCTTCGTCGGATTCGTCTTGCCGGGAGAGACGACGGTGCTGGTCGCCGGCGTCGTCGCCAGCCAGGGCAACATCAACATCGAAATCCTGTGCATATTGGTCGTGGTCTCTGCGATAGTGGGCGATTCCGTGGGCTACGCCGTCGGCCACCACTTCGGCGACCGGCTCTTGAACCTGCGGGTGCTCCAGCGACACCGCGCCGAGTTGGACGCGGCGATCGCCGGAATGCAACGACGTGGTCCCGTCTACGTGTTCCTCGGGCGGTTCACCGCGTTCCTGCGCGCCGTCATGCCGGGTCTCGCCGGCATGTCCAAGATGCACTACCGCCGATTTCTCATAGCTAACGCCCTCGGGGGACTCGTCTGGGGTGTCGCCTTCAGCCTCTTGGGGTACTTCGGGGGTTCGCAACTCACGAAAATCGAGAAGTACTCGGGCTGGGCCTCGATTGCGCTCGTCGTCCTCCTAGTCGCGACCGTGATCGGTGCCCACTACGCGCGCAAGATGGTACGCAAGCGCAACCAGGAGCACGGGACGGTCTAATCCCGTCGGAGTTGGGGCGCCACGTCTCTATCGACGAGTACCCATTTCGTCCCGCTTCTCGCGAGGAGACCGCGAGCAGCGCGTAATGGTCCCGCACCGCGCACCAACGACTTCACGTGGACTTCGTCGACGTCGTACGTCCTGATCTCGTCAATCTCGTCCAGTTCAATGCTGACACTCGTGACGATGTTCGCAGATGACGCGCGCGCTTGGATCTCGATGACCTCGAGGTTCTTCGCCGCGCTCACCGCGTCCAGGTCGGCACCTCGGCGCCACGGAGGTCCGGCGGAGTCGTCAAGGAAGCCCCGGGTGAGTTGCTCGCGCGCGGCGTACACGCTCATCGAGTCGGCGGGCAAGGAGGCCGCCAACCACGCGACGTACTCGAGGGCCACCGGGACGACCCAGGGCATGAGCCACGCCTCCAGGCCGAGCCAGGCCGGCCACGCGGCGTCAATCGCCGCCACACCCACGTGGAGTCCGCGTTGCTGAGCGTGGGTCATCGCCCGGGCGTAGCGCTCGAGAGCCGCGCCGTCGCGATGTCCTCGGCGTGGCTCGAGGCGGGCCCATGACACTTCGAAGCACACCCCCGACAACCCCGCCTCGCTCGCGAGGTCGAGGACGATCTCGTAGTCATCCCAGAGGTTCTCGGCGTCCCCGGGACCGGAGTGTCGGCCCAGGGAAATGGTGGGCGTGAAACACGTGGCCGGCTGATAACGGCCGTCGAAGCCGCCCTCGCAGGAGTAGGCGCTCAGTGAGGCAAGTACGCGCGGCTGATTCGACACGCGGCTAGTTTCGCACGCGCCAACTCCTGGGTTAGCGTTTGGCCAAGTCGCGCCGACCAGCGGTGCGCCGCACGAGGTGGGGAGAGTCATGTCCGAGGAACTACTACGCAGCCGCGACGGACACGTCGAGGTCCTCACCATCAACCGGCCCCAGGCCCGCAACGCGATCAACTTGGCGACCGCCCAAGCGATCAGCGACGCTCTAGACGAATGCACTTCCGACGACGACGTCTGGGTGGTGATCTTGACGGGAGCCGAAGAAAAGGCCTTCAGTGCCGGCATGGACCTCAAGGCTTTCGCCCAGGGCGAATTCCCCGCCACGGCCCAGGGATTTGGAGGAATCACCGAGCGCCATTTCCCCAAGCCATTGATTTGTGCGGCCAACGGCTCGGCCTTCGCGGGAGGATTCGAGATGCTACTCAGTTGCGATTTGGTGGTCGCCGCCGACCATGCGGTGTTCGGCATCCCCGAAGCGTCGCGCGGTCTGATCGCCGGAGCGGGTGGACTCATCCGTCTTCCGCGACGGATCGCCCGCGCCGTCGCCCTCGAAATGGCGCTCACCGGCGAGCCACTCAGCGCCGTACGCGCCCACGAGATCGGACTCATCAACCGCGTCGTTCCCGGTGCCGAGGTGATGTCGACCGCTATGGCACTGGCTCAACGCATCTGTGCCAACGCCCCACTGGCGGTGCGTACGTCGAAGCGAGTGATGCTCGACGCTCTCGACATGAGCGAAGATGCCGCCTGGACGCTCAACAACGAGGCCTTCGCCATCATCGCGGCGAGCCCCGACGCCCTGGAAGGAGCGATCGCCTTCGCCGAGAAGCGCGCGCCGTTGTGGCAGGGTAAGTAGTCATGATCCTCGCCGCCAGCCAGCTCGCCTCCACTTCGACCCTCGTGCGCCTGAGTCTGCACGTCCTGGCGGCGTGCGTCTGGGTCGGGGGACAGATCGTCCTCGCCGGACTGCTGCCGACCCTGCGGTCACTGGGCGATGAGGCCCCTCGAAAGGTGGCCCAGGCCTTCGGCCGACTGAGCTGGCCGGCCTTCTGGCTCTTGGTCGTGACCGGTTTCTGGAACTACGCCGCCGTGCACGGCAGTACGCAGTCCTCGAGCTGGAACGCCGCCTTCGCCATCAAGATGATCATGGTGGTGGCCGCGGGCGCGGGTGCTTTCCTGCACACGCGTGCCTCGACTCCGCGGGCTCGGGGCATCTTCGCGGGAGTCGGAACGCTGGCGACCCTGATCGCCATGGTCCTCGGCATCCTCATCACCGGCTAGTGCAGCCGGTACACCAACGCGCTCGTGAGCGCCGCGCTGACGACCACCACCGGGAACGGCGCTTTGGCGATAAGGGCCGCCAGGGCCGCGGCCACTCCCGCCATCCGGTGGTCGAGCACGAGGTGGGTCTTGACCGCGAGGGCCTGCGTCACCACCAGCGAACTGAGTAAAACGACGGGGACCAGGGAATTTATTCGCTGCAGTCGTTCATTGGCCAGCCAGCGAGCGGGCACGAGGTACCCCACCAGTTTGATGAGATAACACAGCGCACTGGTCCCTATCAGCACCGCCCAGGTCGTCAAGGAGTTCACTAGCGCCAACCCGCCACGACCGCCACCACTACCGTCGCGATGATGGGTGTACCCGAGGGAAGAAGTGGCGTCATGACGAGGGAAAACACGGCCGCGACGGCCGCGACGATCCTCACCCGCGCGTCGTGCAGACGAGGCCAGAGCAGACCGAGGAACGCGGCGGGCACCGCGGCGTCGAGACCCCAGGCCGCGGGGTTCCCCAATGATTTGGCGCCGAGGGCACCCACCAGGGTGAAGATATTCCAGAAGAGGAAAACGCCTGATCCAGTCAGCCAGAATCCATGACGGACCGCGTGGAGGCCCTGGGGCGCCTGCGCCAATGCGACGTTGGTCGACTCATCGATGGTGAGTTGCGCCGCGATCAACCGGCGCCAGCCCCTGACTTCGAGATGGGGTGCCATTTGCAACGAATACAGCGCGTTGCGAGTGCTCAACAGCGCCGCGGCGGCCACTGCGCTGATCCCCGCGCCGCCCGAGGCCACCACGCCGACGGCAGCGAATTGACTGGCTCCGGTGAAGGTCAACAGGGAAAACAGACTCGTCTGGAGAACGCTGAACCCGGCGGCGACGCCCGCAGCCCCGAACGCCACACCGTAGGCACCCACGGTCAGCGCCACGCTCAGCGCGTCGCGAAGGGTACGGCGCGAGACGTGGGGCATCGGAGCATTCTAGATATTCGTCGCCGGGTTCTCACGAAGCGGGTGAGGACTACTCTGTAGTGAATGCACGACAAAGGAGTGGACCGTGTTGCTCGCTGCGCTTGATGGAGTTGACGGAATCATCGTCGTTGTCATATTGGTCGTCCTCGTCTTTGGCGGTTCCGCCATCCCGAAGTTGGCCCGCAATTTGGGTTCCGCCAAGACCGAGTTCGAAAAGGGCTTGAAGAACTCCAAAACGACGGATGTCACGTCGCCCCCCGAGCCCGACGCTCCGCCGACTGCGACGCCGAAGGACTCCGACTCCCCGAGTTGAGCGAACTTCACCCGCGGAGCTCGAGGTGACCATGGGTAAATGCGTCGATTGCAATGTGGCGGTCGCCAAAAAGTTGGCTAAGGTTTAGCCGTGCCTACACCCGCCCTGCCCCCTCAGGGTGCACCGGATCGGTCGCGCCGTTGGCGTCGCGTACGCCGAGCCGCTGCGCTCCCCCTGGCTGCACTCGTCCTTTCTGGTTGTACCGTTCCGGGTTTCGGTGCGAGCGCTGGGGTGACCGAGAGTTCGAAATCGGCCTTCCACCTGTGGCAGGGTTTCTCCATCGGCGCCGTGATTATCGGCGCGTTGGTCGTGGTTTTGATGGGGTACGCAATGTTGCGCTATCGCCGCAAGGGTGACCACATTCCCGCGCAACACCAGTACCACCTCCCCCTCGAGGTGATTTACACCGTCGTGCCAATCCTCATCGTCTTTGGACTCTTCGCCGCCACGTTGGTCGTCGAGAACAAGGCCACCGCGAACCCCCAGACCAACGTCGTGGTGAACGTCAACGCGTTCCAGTGGGGCTGGCAGTTCCTCTACCCGGGCACTAACGCTCTCGTCTACGGTCAGACCACGCAAAGTCCGACCATGGAGATCCCGGTCAATACCAACGTGCACATCAACTTGACCTCGACCGACGTCATCCACGGCTTCTACGTGCACGCCTTCAATTTCTCGCGCTACGCCCTGCCCGGCGTGGTGAACCAGTTCACCATCCGCGCTCAGAGCACCGGCACGTTCTTCGGTCAGTGCACCCAACTCTGTGGGCTGTACCACTCCTTGATGTTCTTCCAGGTGAAAGTGGTGAGCGCGAGTGACTACGCCAAGTGGGTGGCCTCGTTCAACAATCCGACCGCCATCGCCGCGGCGGCCGCGGCCCTCAAGACCACCAACGCCGAGCTCTCTTCGGGCGTCGCTTCAAAGACTTCGTACACGAAATTCGGGAGATAACACATGACTGACGTCCTCGATCCCCCCATTCACGTCGAGCCCCACGACGGGGGCCACGAAGAGCACCACGGACCGACGGGGATTCTGAACTGGCTGACGTCGACCGACCACAAGGTCATCGGACTTTCCTACACCGTGACCTCAGTGATCATGCTGGTCATCGGGGGCCTCTTCGCCGAAATCATCCGCGGCCAATTGGCCACGCCCAACGGAACGCTGGTGTCGCTCGCGCAGTACAACGAGCTGTTCACGATGCACGGCTCGGTAATGATCTACCTCTTCGCCGGACCCTTCGCCTTCGGCGCGCTCGCCAACATCATGGTGCCGATTCAGATCGGCGCGCCGGACATGGCGTTCCCGCGTCTCAACGCCCTGTCGTACTGGTTGTACCTCACTGGTGCGATCACCATGCTGTCGGGCTTCTTCACCGCCGGTGGTGCCGCGAACTTCGGGTGGGTGGGCTACGCCCCGTTGTCGAACAGCCTCAACACGCCCGGAGCCGGCGCGGACCTGTGGATTGGCGGGTTGCTACTCACCGGCTTCTCGGCCATCTTCACTGGCGTCAACCTCGTCGCCACGATCTTCTACCTGCGTGCGCCGGGCATGACGATGTTCCGCATGCCGATCTTCACCTGGAACATGCTGGTGACCGCCATTCTGATCCTCCTGGCCTTCCCCGTGTTGACCGCCGGACTCATCATGCTCTACGCGGACCGTCACTTCGGAACGCATATCTACTCCGTGGCGGGAGGAGGTGTCCCGGTGCTCTGGCAGCACATCTTCTGGTTCTGGGGCCATCCCGAGGTCTATATCCTCGCCCTGCCGTTCTTCGGCATGGTGACTGAGGTGATCGCGGTGTTCTCACGCAAGCCGGTCTTCGGCTACAAGGGAATGATCTTCGCGACGCTCACGATCGCGGCCCTCTCGTTGGGCGTGTGGGCCCACCACATGTTCACCACCGGCGTCGTGCTGTTGCCGTTCTTCTCGATCATGAGTCTCTTGATCGCGGTGCCCACGGGAATCAAGATGTTCAACTGGATCGGCACGATGTGGCGAGGACAGGTATGGTTCTCGACCGCCATGCTGATGGCGATCGGGTTCCTCTTCACGTTCCTCATCGGCGGTCTGACGGGGATCTATCTCGCCAGTCCGCCCCTGGACTTCTTCACCCACGACACGTACTTCGTCGTCGCACACTTCCACTCCGTGGTCATGGCTCTGGTCCTCGGCGCGATGGCCGGCCTGTACTACTGGGGTCCCAAGATCACCGGGTACCTGCTGAACGAGAGGATTGGCAAGGCCCAGTTCTGGTTCTTATTCATCGGCACCCAGGTCTTCACCTTCCCGCTCTACATCCTCGGTCTGCAGGGTATGGCGCGTCGCATGGCGGTCTACCCGCACGACCCCCAATGGAAGACACTCAACGACCTCTCGACGCTGGGGGCCGTACTGATCGGCGTCTCGACGATTCTTTTCGTTCTGAACGTCGTGGTCAGTTGGAAGAAGTACCCCGCGGGCGACAACCCCTGGGACGCCCAGACTCTCGAATGGTTCACCACCTCACCGCCCCCGCACCATAACTTCTACCGACTGCCCCAGATCCGCTCCGAGCGCCCGACCTGGGACCACAACCACCCCGACCACCGCTCACTGCACCACGGCGAGCATGACGTGGACCACGAGAGCGAAGGGTCGCACGCATGAAGGTAGAAGCCAAGATCCTCCTCGGCCTCGGACTGTTCTTCGGCCTGATGTGCGCGGTCTACTGGAACTGGAGCCTCGAGAACGCCGGTGGCGTCATGATGTTCGCGGCCATGCTGCTCGGCTTCTTGCCCGGGGGCTACTACTACTGGTGGAGCCGGCGCATGAAGCCGCGCCCCGAGGACAACCCTCAAGCCACTCAGACCCAGGGAGCCGGCGTGGTCGGTGCCTTTCCCGGCTCCTCGATCTTCCCCTTCGTGATGGGTATGGGCGCATTCTTCGTGGTACTCGCATTGGTCTTTGGCATCTGGCTCCTCGTGCCGGGCCTGGGCCTGGTCGTGTGGGCCCTGCTCGGCGGGACCGCCGAGGGGCGCCGCGGCGGTCACCACTAAAACAACTTTTGGCCTTCAGCGGGCCGAGCAGTACCTACTTAGAATGGGCCAGGTTGTCGGCTCGCGTGTGCGAGTCGTCGACCAACACAGTAAGGAGACGCAGTGTCAACCACGGAAAGTTCCACCAAGGTCGTTCTAGGCGGGACACGGGGTGGGCCCGACGTCGCAACCCTTCGCCAGGACCGCTGGTGGATCCAGCCGGTCATCACGGTCTCGATCCTGACGGCGTTCGTCATCTACTCCACCTGGGCGGCCTTCCAGAACCGCTACTACTACGTCGGGGCCAACGTTGGACGTGATCTCATCAGCCCCTTCTACTCGCCGTGCCTCGCGAGTGACTGCGTTCCCGGGGCCAAGGCCGGTTTTGCCTTCAACGGCTGGGCGCTCTCGCCGGCCCTGTTGATCTTGATCTTCCCACTGGGTTTTCGCTTGACCTGCTACTACTACCGACGCAGTTACTACCGCGCCTTTTGGTGGTCGCCGCCGGCGTGCGCGGTGTCGGACGCGCATAGTTCGTACTCGGGCGAGACTCGCTTCCCGCTCATCATGCAAAACATGCACCGCTACTTCTTCTACGCGGGTCTCGTCTTCAACACCCTCCTGACCTACGACGCCGTGCGCGCCTTCCGCCAGCCCGGTCTGGGCTACGGCGTGACCGTGGGCACCATTGTGTTGAGCGTGAACGCCGTGCTGCTGTGGGCCTATTCGCTCTCGTGCCACGCCTGTCGCCACCTGTGCGGGGGTGGGGTCAAGAGTTTCAAGGCGCACCCGATCCGCTACCGCTTCTGGAAGCTTCTCACGCCACTCAACGCCAAGCACATGAACCTGGCGTGGGCGTCGCTGGTCTTCGTGGCCCTCACCGACGTCTACGTGCGCCTCGTCGCCTCGGGCGCCCTCACTGACTACAAGTTGTTCTAAGAAGGATTGACGTGACCTACGAACACCACGATTACGACGTATTGATCATCGGTGCCGGTGGCGCCGGTCTGCGCGCGGCCATCGAAGCCAAGCAGCGCGGACTCAAGGTCGGCATCGTCACCAAGTCTCTCCTGGGCAAAGCCCACACCGTCATGGCCGAAGGTGGGATGGCGGCCGCGATGGGCAACGTCTACCCCGAGGACAACTGGATGGTGCACTTTCGCGACACCATGCGCGGGGGGAAGTACCTCAACAACAACCGCATGGCCGAGCTGCACGCCATGGAGGCGCCCGCACGGGTCCTCGAGCTCGAGCAGTGGGGCGCCCTCTTCGACCGGACCAAGGACGGCAAGATCCTTCAACGCGACTTCGGCGGTCACCGCTACGCGCGACTCGCACACGTGGGCGACCGCACGGGACTGGAGCTGATCCGCACGCTCCAACAAAAGGTCGTCTCCATGGGCACCGACGTGTTCATGGAATGCAAGGTGTTAAAACTCGTCCACGACGCCCACGGCAAGGTCGCCGGGTGCGTGGCCTATCGTCGCGCCACGGGTGAGTTCGTGACCTTCGCCGCCAAGGCCGTCATCCTGGCCACCGGCGGAGCGGGCAAGTCCTGGAAATTCACCTCTAACTCCTGGGAGGGTACCGGTGACGGTCACGCCATGGCTCTGTGGGCGGGCGCCAAACTCATCGACATGGAGTGCATCCAGTTCCACCCGACCGGAATGGTCTGGCCACTCTCCGTGCGCGGCCTGCTCGTGACCGAGGGGGTGCGCGGAGACGGTGGCGTGCTACGCAACTCCGAGGGCAAGCGTTTCATGTTCGACTACGTCGCCCCGATGTTCCGCGCCGAAACGGCGGAGTCCGAAGAAGAGGCCGACAAGTGGTACGACGATCACACCGCTGGTCGTCGTCCGCCGGAACTGTTGCCCCGCGACGAAGTGGCCCGGGCCATCAACGCCGAAGTCAAGGCCGGTCGCGGCACTCCCCACGGTGGCGTCTACCTGGACATCGCCTCGCGCCGTACGCCCGAGTTCATTCGCCGCCGCCTTCCCTCCATGTACCACCAGTTCATGGAGCTGGCCGGCGTCGACATCACGACTGAGTCGATGGAGATCGGACCGACGTGTCACTACATCATGGGTGGCGTCCAAGTGGTGGCCGACACCGCCGCCACCGCGGCCCCGGGTCTCTTCGCCGCGGGTGAGGTAGCCGGTGGCATGCACGGCGCCAACCGTCTGGGTGGCAACTCGCTCAGTGACCTCATTGTCTTTGGCAAGCGTGCCGGTGAGGGTGCCGCTGAGTACATCGCCGCCGGCGATCTAGCCGGTCCTATGAACCAGGACGAGGTCGACGCCGCCGTTGCCGAGGCCCTCGCGCCCTTCGAGCGCGAGACTGGCGAGAATCCCTACGACATCCAACGCGACCTCCAAGAGATGATGCAGGCGAACGTCGGCATCATCCGCACGCAGAGTGAACTCGACGATGCCACGACGCAACTCGACACCTTCACCGCGCGCGTGAAGAACATCAAAGTCAAGGGCGGTCGTGCCTACAATCCCGGCTGGAACTTGGCCACCGACCTTCCCGCGATGATCTCGGTGTGCAAGACCGTGACCATCGGCGCGAGTCTGCGCAAGGAATCACGCGGCGGCCACACTCGCGAAGACTTCCCTGGCGCCGACCCCGAGTTCGGCAAGTTCAATTTCGCCCACTCCACCAATGGTGGCAACTGGGACAGCGAGATCGTGACTGAGGAGTCTGCGCTTCTACCCATGCCCGAAGAACTCAAGGCCCTGCTCGAGGAGGCACATTAATGGCTGACGTAACGATGCGCGTCTGGCGCGGTGACGCCAATGGCGGCGACTTCGAGAACTACACCGTCGCCCAGAACGAGGGCGAGGTGGTGCTCGACGTCATCCCCCGCATTCAAGCCACCGAGGCGCCCGACCTCGCGTGCCGCTGGAACTGCAAGGCCGGCAAGTGCGGCAGTTGCGCCGCCGAGGTCAACGGAAAGCCGCGACTGATGTGCATGACGCGCATGGATACGCTGCCCGAGGGTCCCGTCACGGTCACTCCGATGAAGACCTTCCCCATCATTCGCGACCTCGTGACCGACGTCTCGTTCAACTTCGCCCAAGCGGAGAAGGTACCGGCACTGTTGCCGCCCCCGATGCCTGAGAACGGCTACGTCATGTTCCAAGAGGACGTGCAACGCGGCCAGGAATTCCGCAAGTGCATCGAATGTTTCATGTGCCAGGACGTCTGCCACGTGATCCGTGACCACGAGGACAACAAGCAGCACTATGCCGGCCCGCGCTTCTTCATCCGCTACGCCGAACTCGAGATGCACCCCCTCGACACCAACGACCGGCGCGATTTGATCCGCGAGGAGATGGGCCTGGGGTATTGCAACATCACGAAGTGCTGCACCGAAGTCTGTCCGGAGCACATCAAAATCACCGACAACGCCATCATTCCCCTCAAGGAGCGAGTGGTCGACGCCCACTACGACCCCGTCGCCTGGCTGGGTCGCAAGATCCGTCGAAAGACCAAGCGCTCGGCCGGCGACGCTGCCGTCCAACCCGCCCCCTAAGACGTGAGCGACTTTCTCTCGGACCCGTGGTTCGAGGAGCTCAACGCCCGACTCCACGCGTCCGCGCCGTGGCCACAAGGAGCGCGTCCCTGCCAGGTGGTCATCGAGGTGTCCGACGCGCCCGCTCCCCTACCTCCGGCCCTGACGCTCTCGATCTCCCAAGTGAGGGTCAGTGTCGCGCCGGGTAGCGCCCCGGGGGCCGACACCGTCCTGCGACTCAACTACCTCGATGCCGCCGCTCTCACTTCGGGCCAATTCGACAGCGCGAGTGCCCTTCGCGACGGCCGCATCAAGGTCCGCGGTGACGTCAACGTCCTGGTGCCGCTCGCGACGTGGCTGCACGCCGCCCTGTCGGACTAGTCCTCCTGCGATCACCTTCGCCGCGTGAGCGGTGGCGTCAGCGGGGAATACGCCGACTTAGAGACCTCGCGGGGTGACGCCGTCGCGAAGCATCGTGCCCGTACCGACTGATGAGTCGGCGCGAACGGAGTGCCTCAGGCCGTCTCTCGGGCGTCGAGGAGTTGACGGAGCCACTGGTCGGTCGATCGCCAGCGAGCGTGCGCCGAGATCGTCGCGGTCCGGTGCAATGCGTAGGAGGCGAGCAGCACCGCCGTGGGGACCACCACCCACGGAATCACCAGAGTCCGTTGGCCACTCATCAGACCCACGACCACCGTGACGATGCCACTGAGCAAGAACAACGAGACCACGCTCATCCAGACCAGCACGGCGATCAGAAACACGGGACCCGGTCCGACCTCACCGGTCAAGCACGTACCGCCCGCCTGCGCGATCATCGATCCCTTGAAGACGAAGCGCCACGGACTGGCTCCCGCGTCACGGCCCGCGATCACCAGCGAACGCTCGCGATTCCCCGGGGAGGCGATCGCTGAAATATTCTCGAAGGGCGTGATCTGCTCGGCTCCCAATTCGGCGCTCAACGCCGCCGATACCTGTTCGAGTGACTGGGGACTCCACAACTCGTAGCGGCGGCGACCCTGGAGGAGTCGTTGAGCGCCGCGCGTCGAACGCGACGCGTGGTGCGACGTGTACGAACCTTCCAGCGAGCCTGACGTCACGTCACGAGCCGGAGTTGACGCGCTGCGGCCCTCATCATTCATCCCAGTCTCCCGTCGACGTAGGACGATTTTATTGCCTGGTCTGCGCGCCGGCCCATGGCGTTCACCACGATTCGCCAACCGATGTCCCGTGTGGCCCAGCCGGCGCTGAACGTCGGCGAGGTGATTTCCGCCGGCGACGCCGCCGAGCAGGTCGCACCCGTGATGAAGAACCCGTCGCTCGACGCGCATCGCGGAATCACAGCGGTCCAGCGAGCTCCGACCTGACGGGTGACGCGGGCTACACCAGACCCAGTGCGCGCACGTCTTCGCGCTCGGCCACCAGTTCATCCGTGGTCACCTTGATGCGACCGGCGGCGAATTCATCGATCACGAAATCTTCCTTGACCGACCACTCGCCCTGTCCGTCGGCCACTACGGGGAATCCGAAGGTGAGTCCCTCGGGTACGCCGTACTGCCCGGTCGAGGTCACCCCGACCGAGACGCAGTCGCCGTCGGGCGTCGGCGTCGTGAGGCTCACCACGGTGTCGATGGCCGCGTTGGCGGCCGAGGCGGCGGAACTCGCCCCGCGCGCCTCGATGATCGCCGCACCGCGCTTCTGCACGGTCGTGATGAAGTCGCCCCGCAACCAGTCGTGATCCGAGATGACCTCGGGGGTCGGCGCGCCACCCAGGGTGGCGTTGGCGAAGTCCGGGAACTGAGTGGCGGAGTGGTTCCCCCAGATGGCGAGGTTCTTCACGTCGCTCACCGGCACGCCGGCCTTCTTGGCCAATTGCGTTTCGGCGCGATTCTGATCCAGACGCGTCATCGCGAACCAGCGGTCGGCCGGAATCTCAGGGGCATTGGAGCGAGCGATGAGGCAATTGGTGTTACAGGGGTTGCCCACCACCAGGATGCGCACGTCACTGGCCGCGTTGGCCGCGATGGCGCGACCCTGAGGCTTGAAGATGCCGCCGTTCACGTTCAGCAGATCACCGCGTTCCATGCCGGCCTTGCGAGGTATGGAGCCGACGAGCAAGGCCCATGACGTGTTGGTGAACGCGGTATCGAGGTCACTGGTGGCCTCGATACCGGCGAGTAGGGGAAATGCGCAGTCGTCGAGTTCCATCACCACACCGTGGAGTGCCTTCATGGCCGGCTCGATCTCGAGCAGACGCAGGACAACGGGGGTGTCGGGACCGAGCAGCTGGCCCGACGCGATGCGGAACAGCAGCGAATAGCCGATCTGGCCGGCGGCGCCGGTGACGGTGACGTGGACGGGGGTGGTCATGATTCTCCTTCAGCGGGTCTGTTTAGAGGCGGTCGACGATGGCGGAGCCGAATTCCGAGCATTTAACTTCGGTGGCGCCCTCCATCAGACGCGCGAAGTCGTAGGTGACGACCTTCTCCGAGATGGTCGCCTCCATGGCGCGGATGATGTCGGCGGCGGCGTCCTGCCAACCGAGGTGTTCGAACATCAACACACCCGAGAGCAGCACCGAACCAGGGTTCACCTTGTCCTGGCCGGCGTACTTGGGGGCCGTGCCGTGCGTCGCCTCGAAGATGCCGTGACCGGTGGTGTAGTTGATGTTGGCGCCCGGGGCTATCCCGATGCCGCCGACTTGGGCCGCCAGGGCGTCGGACATGTAGTCACCGTTGAGGTTGGTCGTCGCGATGACGTCGTACTCCTTCGGGCGCAACAGGACCTGCTGGAGGGCGATGTCGGCGATGGCGTCCTTGACGAGGATCTTGTCGCCCGGATCACCCCCGCAGTCGTCCCAGCCCACGAAGGTGTCGGCGTACTCGTCCTTCACCAGCTGGTAGCCGAGCTTCATGAAGTACCCCTCGGTGTACTTCTGGACATTGCCCTTGTGCACCAGCGTGACCGACTTACGCCCACGATCCAGCGCGTACTTGAAGGACGCGCGCAACAGTCGTTCCGAACCGAACTTCGAGATGGGCTTGACGCCGATCCCCGCGTGCTCACGAATGTCCCAGCCGAAGGTGTCGTGCAGGTACGAGCGCAGTTTCTCCACTTCGGGGGTGTCGGCCTCCAACTCCATGCCGACGTAGACGTCTTCGGTGTTCTCGCGGAAGATCACCATGTCCACCCACTCGGGGTGCAGCACGGGCGAGGGCACGCCGTGGAAGTAACGCACCGGTCGCAGGCAGACGTACAGGTCCAGAATCTGTCGCAGGGCGACGTTGAGCGACCGCATGCCACCGCCGATCGGCGTGGTCAGGGGACCCTTGATGCCGATCAGGTGGGTGCGGAAGGTCTCGACGGTCTCGTCGGGGAGCCAGTTGCCCGTCTCCTTGAAGGCCTTCTCCCCCGCGAGCACTTCCTTCCACGCGATGGTCTTGCCGTGTTTTTTCGCCGCGGCATCCATCACCATTTGCGCGGCGGGCCAGATGTCGACTCCAGTGCCGTCACCCTCGATGAAGGGAATGATCGGATTGTCAGATACGTTGAGTACGCCGTGAGCGCCTGTTGTGATGATGTCAGCCATATCGCCCATCCTATGACGTAGAAATTGGTTGCTCGCGTGGACCGATTAGGGTCGTCGGACCCCATCGGAGCCGTAGAGCGCCTCGTGGATCTCGCGGGTCGCGGTCGATCGATTGAGGGTGTAGAAGTGCAGTCCCGGTGCACCCGCGTCCAGCAATTGCTGGCACAATTCGGTCGCGGCGGCCACGCCCTCGGCCCGTACGGCACTCGCCCCACCCACGCGATGCGCCGCCTCGAGGCGTTCGATGAGCGACGCGGGTACCGCGGCGCCCATGTGGGCCATGCGAGGCACCCCGCTCAGAGTGGTCACCGGGATGACGCCGGGCAGCACCGGCTTGGTGACGCCGAGCTCCGCGAGTTCCGCGACCAAATTGGTCCAGTCCGTCAATTCGAAAAGGAATTGGGTCACGGCGAAATGGGCCAGCTCAAGTTTCGCCGCCAGGTGGCGTCGATCGCTGGCGAGATCCACCGACCGAGGATGCCCGAGGGGGTGGGCCGCCACGCCAATGGAGAAATCACCGACTTCGAGCGCGAGCTCCACCAGGTCGATGGCGTGGGTGAAGTCCGACGCGACGAGGTCGGGATCGTCGGGGATATCGCCGCCCAGCGCCATGACGTTGACCACCCCCGCCGACTGGTAGTTCTCCAGGATCTCGCGCATCTCCTCGCGGCGATGTCCCACGCAGATCAGGTGCGCCATGGACACGAGATGCCCGTCGCGCTGGATGTCGGTCACCAGATCGAAGGTCCGCTGTCGCGATTCGCGTCCGCCACGGTAGGTCACCGAGACGAAGGAGGGGCTGAGCTTCTCCAGGTCGTGCAACGTCGAGTTGAGGACCGCCAACTCCTCTTCGGACTTGGGTGGGAAGAATTCGAACGACCGCGTGGGGCCCGCGGCGAGCAGTTGATCGATGCGCATTGAACTAGCGACGACCGAAGTCGTCCTCCAGTCGCACGATGTCGTCCTCGCCGAAGTAGGTCCCGTGCTGGACCTCTATGAAGACCACCGGCTCCTCGCCGCGATTCTCGCAGCGATGGGCCGCTCCGATGGCGATGTCGATGGACTGACCGGGGCTCAGCTCGTGGGTGACCCCGTCGAGGACGACCGTGGCCACACCCGAGACGACGTACCAGTGTTCGGCGCGGAACTTGTGCGTCTGATAGCTGAGGCGCTTACCCGGCGTCACGACGATGCGCTTCACCTTGTGATCGTTCTCGACCGCGTCGAGAACGGTGTAACTGCCCCAGGGTCGTTCGTCGTACTCACGGCCCAAATCATCTGTAGCGCTCATTGAACCTTCTCCGCGGCGAGTACTGCATTACGTAACAACATGGCGCGCGTCATCGGGCCGACTCCCCCGATGCGCGGCGTGATCCAACCGGCGACCTCGGCGACGTCGTCGGCGACGTCGCTCATCAATTTAGTCCCCGACCAGCTCGTGCCCGCACCCACCACGGCCGCGCCGGGCTTCACCATGTCGCGCGTCACCAGTCCCGCCACCCCGGCGGCGGCAACGATGACGTCGGCGGTCCTCGTCAAGGCGCCCATATCGTCGACCCCGGTGTGCACCACGGTCACCGCGGCGTTGCACCCGGGCCGCTTCATCGCCAGCAACAACGACAACGGGCGTCCAATGGTGAGACCTCGACCAATGATGACGACGTGTTGGCCTTCGACGGGCACCGAATGCGCGGCCAGCAATTCAACGATGCCCGCCGGTGTGCACGGCAGGGGTCCCGGCGTCCCCATGACCAAACGCCCCAGGTTGGTCGGGTGCAGTCCATCGACGTCCTTCTCGGGCCTGATGCGCAAGAGGACCTGCTCCTCGTTAATCCCCGCGGGTAAGGGCAGCTGCAGGAGAATCGAGTGGACGTGGTCGTCCACGTTGAGGCGGTCGATCACCGCTTCCACCTCGGCTTGAGTCGCGCTCGCCGAGAGCTCCTCGTGATAGGAGCGCACACCGATCGCCGCGCAGTCGGCGTGCTTCATCGCCACGTACTTGGCGCTCGGTCCGTCGTCGCCGACGAGCACCGTCCCGAGTCCCACTGGTCGGCCCAGTGCCGCGAGGCGCGCCACCCGGTCGGCCAGTTCCATTTTGATGCGCCCCGCGAGGCGTTCTCCATCCAGCAGTTCAGCCATGTCGCTCCTAATGACGAAAGTGACGCTCACCAGTGAGCATCATGACGATTCGCGCCGCGTTCGCCGCGGCGATGACTTCGGGGTCGCGCACCGAGCCGCCCGGCTGGACCACCGACGTGACGCCCACGCTGGTGAGGGACTCGAGCCCGTCGGCGAAGGGGAAGAAGGCGTCGGAGGACGCCGCTGATCCCACGGCCTTGTCGCCCGCCTTGGTGGCGGCGATGCCCGCGGCCACGACGCGCGACTGCTGGCCGGCCCCGATACCGACGGCGACCCCGTCGCGCGCGAGGACGATGGCGTTCGACGTCGTGCGTGCGCACACCCGCCACGCGAGCGCCAGATCGCGCAGCTGCTCGGGCGTGGGTTGCAGGTCGGTCACGCAGCGCCAGTCGCTGGCGGGCACGAGCAACTCGTCGGCGTTCTGTACGAGCGCCGTGTTGCCGAAGGTTCGAATCGAGCGACCCAACGCTTCGGGGGCGGGGGCGCTGAGCAAACGCGTGGCCTTGCGCCGGGTGACCAGGGTGGTAACGGCCTCGTCGGAGAACGACGCCGCGATGATGACGTCGGCCTGAGGACCCGCCGCGATCAGCGTGGCGAGTTCGTTGTCCAATTCGCCCCCCACCGCGACGATGCCCCCGAAGGCGCTCTGCGGATCTGCGTCGAGGGCCTTGTTGAATGCGTCGTGCAGTGTCGCGGCCACGGCCGCTCCCGAAGCGTTGGCGTGCTTGATGATGGCCACGGCCGCGAGCCCTGGTGCGTCGGCGGCGAGTTCATGCACCAGCCGCCACGCCGCGTCGGCGTCGAACAGGTTGAGGTAGGACAGGGCTGATCCGGCGTGCTGGACCACCTGGTCCCACCAGGGCGACGTACCGGCCACGCGGTAACGAGCGCCGATCTGGTGGGGATTCTCCCCGTATCGAACCACACTGGCGCGCTCGAGGGTGAGGTGCAGCGTGGGCGGCACCACCTCATCGACCGCCGCGGGCACGGGACCAATCGCTCCCCCGCGGTCCATCCACGCCACGATATCGGCGTCGTAGGCCGCGGTGTGAGCGAAGGCCGCGCGCGCGAGTTCGTGGCGAGTGGGTGCACTCAACTCGCCCGACTTTCGCAGTTCCTCCAGTACCACGCCGTACTGGCTCGGGCTCGTCACCACCCCCACGTGGTGGTGATTCTTGGCGGCGGCCCGCACCATGGTCGGTCCACCGACGTCGATGAGCTCGATGGAGGGGTTGGAACTGAAGGGGTACAGATTGCACACGACCAAGTCAATGGGGGCGATATCGTGCGCGCGAAGCGCAGCGAGGTGCGAGTCTTCCCCGCGGTTGGCCAGTATCCCTCCGTGGATGCGCGGGTGCAGGGTCTTGACACGACCGTCGAGCATCTCGGGGAATCCCGTGACGTCAGCGACGTCGAGGTGCGCGATGCCGGCGTCGGCGAGCGCGCGCGCCGTCCCTCCCGAGGCCACGAGTTCAAAGCCCAACGACTCGAGACCGCGCGCGAAATCGACTAGTCCCGTCTTGTCCCACACGCTCAACAGTGCACGCATCTACACTTCCTCCATCTCTCTGGTTACGGACGAAATGTCGCGACCCTCGTCGAGCGCCGCCATCACCCTAGTGACCACCATTGGATAGAGTTCGCGCTCTACCGCCTTGATGCGCTCGTGCAAACTGGTCTCGTCGTCGTCGGCCGCGACCGCGACGCGACGTTGCGCGAGGATCGGTCCGTCGTCGAGCGCGAGGGTCGCTACGTGCACCGTGCAACCCGTCTCGGCCACGCCCGCGGCCAGGGCCTGGGAGACTGCGTGCCACCCTTTGAAGTCCGGCAACAAACTGGGGTGCGTGTTGAGCACGCGTCCGGGGAAGGCGTCGTGAAAACCCGCGGTGATGATGGTACCGAATCCGGCCATGGCCACGACATCGATGTCGCGCGCCTTCAATTCACGCGCCAGATCGCTCGAGTAGCGGTCGCGATCGAAGTCGGCGGCGAACCCCCCGTAGGCGGCGCGGTCCAGCAACAGTGCCTCGATGTGCGCATCGCGGGCCACCTCGAGGCCCCGGCACGGCCGGTCCGCTCCCACGAGGGCTATCGCCACGCCCCTGTCCACCAGGGCCTCGAGAATGGTTCCCGAGCCCGAGACGAGGACGCAGAGTCGAACGGCCAAGACCTAGAGCGCCCGCACGATGTCGACCATCTTCTGACCAGCCTCAGTCGGGTTCAAACAGACGTGGACCCCGGCTGCCGCCAAGGCGTCCATCTTGGCCTGCGCCGTGCCCTTGGAACCCGAGATGATCGCACCCGCGTGACCCATCTTGCGGCCCGGGGGTGCCGTCACGCCCGCGACGTAGGAGACGACCGGCTTGGTCATGTTGTGCTTGATCCACTCGGCCGCGCGCTCCTCCTCCGAGCCGCCGATCTCGCCGATCATCATGACCGCCTTGGTCTCGGGGTCCGCTTCGAAGGCCGCTAGGCAGTCGATGAAGTTGGTTCCCGGGACCGGGTCGCCGCCGATGCCCACGCACGTGGTCTGGCCGATGCCGTGTTGGGTCAGTTCGTAGAGCGCCTGATAGGTCAGGGTGCCCGAGCGAGAGACGATGCCCACTGGCCCACCGGGTAGCGCGATGTCGCCCGAGGTGATGCCGATATTGCACTTTCCGGGACTGATGATGCCCGGGCAGTTCGGTCCGAGGAGACGCACGTGGGGGTGGTTCTCGACCAACTGGTTGTAGGTCACCGCTTCGTCGTGCGCGGGGATTCCTTCGGTGATGCAGACAATGAAGGTGATACCACCCTCGGCGGCCTCGAGAATCGCCGCGGAGGCGAACTTCGGCGGGACGACGACGAAGGACGCCGTCGCGCCCGTGGCCTCGACCGCCTCCTTCACCGAGTTGAAGACGGGGATGCCGTCGACGTCGGTGCCACCCTTGCCGGGCGTGACGCCGCCCACGATCTTGGTGCCGTAGTCGCGGTTGCGCAGGCCGTGGAACTTGCCCTGACCGCCGGTCAGACCCTGGACAATGACTTTCGTGTTTTCGTCAACAAAGATGCTCATGGCGCTCCTTAGGCGTTCGCGAGGGACACGGCGCGACGAGCGGCGTCCAACATAGTGGGTTCGGTGATCAGACGGTCGTTGAGATGAGGGGCGAGGATCGCACGACCCTCGACGGCGTTGGTGCCGTCGAGCCGCAGGACGATCGGCGCGTTGATGGTGACGCGGCCCAGGGCTTCGAGCACACCCTTGGCCACCTCGTCGACGCGGGTGATGCCACCAAAAATGTTGACGAAGATCGCCGTCACCTTGGGGTCGGCGTTGATGACCTCGAGGGCCGCGGCCATGACGTCGGCGTTGGCGCCTCCGCCGATGTCGAGGAAGTTCGCCGCCGAACCTCCCACTTGATTCACCACGTCCAGCGTGGACATGGCCAGACCCGCGCCGTTGGCGATGATGCCGATGGTCCCGTCGAGACCGATGTAATTGAGCCCCTTCTCCTTCGCCATCTTCTCGCGGGGGTCCTCGGTCTCGGTCGCGCGGAACTCCTCCCACTCGGGATGGCGGAACGACGCGTTCTCGTCCAGGGTCACCTTGGCGTCCAGGGCGTGCACCGTGCCGTCCGGGGTCAGGATAAGTGGATTGATCTCCGCCAGGTCACAGTCGCCCAGGGTGTAGCAGTCGTAGAGCTTCACCAGCAATTGCGCGGCCTGTTCGCGTGCCACCTCGTCGAGATCGGCCTCGTGCACCCAGCGACGCGCGGTCTCGATGTCGAGTCCGTGCACCGGGTCGATGGATAAGAAGGCGATGGCGTCGGGGTTCTCCTCGGCGAC
>VFSW01002784.1_pt1 | contig 26358 bp, 24 predicted proteins | sample 5358111 | NCBI WGS metagenome assembly VFSW01 (sample SAMN11554181, study PRJNA540505) | mine drainage metagenome | isolation source: sediment from site ElyBrook_90M | place: USA: Ely Copper Mine, Vershire, VT | collected 2017 | reverse complement strand
TGAGTCGCTACCGTTACGCGCCGCCCGCCTTCAAAACTCGGGGTAGCTCCGACCCCGCCCGCGCTCCTCTCCGCCCCGCGCAATCTGAGCTGGAAGCTGGCGACCTTCGGGATAAGCTGGCGCCGGGTGGCGGAGCATTTCGGGAAATACGAGCTCGAGAAGCGCCTCGGGGTGGGCGGGATGGCCGAGGTGTGGCTGGCGCGGCAGGAGGGGCCCGCGGGCTTCTCCAAGCGGGCGGTCATCAAGCGGATCTTGCCCTCGCTCGTCAACGACCCGGACTTCGTGCAGATGTTTCTGCGAGAGGCTCGACTCGCCGCGCTCCTCAATCACCCCAACGTGGTGCAGATCTTCGACCTCGGGGAGGCCGAGCACACCTACTTTCTGGTGATGGAGTACATCGAGGGCCGGAGTCTGCGCTATCTCCAGAAGCAGACGCTGGCCCTCGGCAAGCCCTGCGAGGTCGGCTTCATCGCCTCGGTGCTCGCCGGTGCCAGCGCGGGGCTGCACCATGCCCACGAGCAACGCGATCCCTCGGGGGAGCCCCTGGCGCTCGTCCACCGCGACGTCTCGCCCGACAACCTGCTGGTCTCCTACGAAGGTGTCACCAAAGTCATCGATTTCGGAATTGCCAAGGCGTTCTCCGATGCGCCCGGCACCCATTCCGGAGTGGTCAAGGGCAAGTACGGCTACATGTCCCCGGAGCTGATCAAGGGCGAGCCCATGGATCGCCGCGCGGACATCTACGCGCTGGGGACGGTGCTCTTCGAGGCGCTCGCGGGTGAACGGCCCTTCGTGGGTGGACCAAACGACGTTCTGAACGCGATCCTCAAGGAGCCGGTTCCTCTCCTCACCGCTTTTCGCGAGGGGTTGCCCTCGGACCTCGTGGCGCTGACGGAGGCGATGCTCGCCAAATCGCCGCGGGATCGGCCGCAGACGATGCGTGAGGTCGAGCTCAGCCTGGCCGAGATCGCGCGCCGCGAGGGCTGGGGATCGTCGGAGGTGGCCAAGGTGGTGCGGATCCTCGGGGGCGGCGCGCCGGAGAGTCAGCCTCCCTCGGTGATGTCACGACCACCACCCTCTCGCCCACCACCTCCACCACCTCCGTCGCCGCCCACGCGTCAAGCGCGGGGCAAGCCCGGCCCGGCGGAGCAACCGTCCGCCGAGCGAGAGACCCTCGCGGACTTCCTCGGCGTGGAGACCGCCATCGAGGAGCAGCCCTCGGTCGAGCCCTTGCCTGGCAGGGGGAGCCTCGACCTGAATGGGCGGCTGAGCGGTCGGCCGAGCGATCGGCTGGTGAGCGGAGAGCTGCTCACCGGGGCGCCGCCCACGCGGGCCAAGCGACTGCCCAGCGGGGTGGTCAGCAGCCCGGCGCCCAGCAGGCCGCCGAGTCTCGAGCTGGAGTTCGATCGCACCGAGCTCGCGGCCATGCCCAACAGGACGCCGGAGTCGATCCCTCCGCTCCCCGAGATCCATCTGGGGTCCAATCTCCTTCCGGTGATCCTTCGGGTGCTGGTCGTCCTCGGCCTAGCGGTGGGCGCGACCGCGGCGCTCCGCTACTGGCGGGCGCAACAGGGCGGTCCGGGCCTGATCAAGCTCACCGTCGAGAGCCGCCCCAGCGGCGCCGAAGTATGGGTGGATGGGCTGCCCACCGGGAAGTACACCACCGCGGTGCTCGACTGGGATAACCAGATCAAGCACGTGCTGCTGCTCAAGCAGGAGGGGCGCGCCAATGCCTTCCAGGAGATCCCCGCGGGGCAGCCGGCAGGCGTGGTGGCGGTCGAGTTGCTGGCGGTGAGTCGCGTCCGCGTGTCGACCCAGCCCGAGGGGGCCCGGGTCTCCTCGGCCAACGAGGTGCTCGGCACGACGCCGTGCACCGTGAACGTGCTCACCGACACCGCGACCAAGCTGACGGTCTCGCTGGAGGGCTACCTCGACCAGGCCACCACCGTGACGGTCGCCAGCGGAGATCTGTTCGACTGGTCGCCGGCCCTGGTGGCGGCGGGGCAGCTCGAGGTGGTGAGCGATCCCGCCGACGCCCAGGTTCAGATCGACGGGGCGGTCGTGGGCAGGACGCCGGTCAAGGTCTCGGTGGCCGCGGCGAGCCCCCACGCGGTGGTCGTCGAGGCCAAGGACATCGAGCCCTACCGTGTCACCGTGGGGGTCGCGCCGGGAAAGTCGCGCCGCGTCTTCGCGCGCCTCACCGACAAGGAAGAGCGCCGGCTTCAGGCGGCGCTGAAGCAAGCGAACCGCGAGCTCGACGAGCTCGGCCGGCAGTACCAGCTCCTCCAGAGCACCCAGTCGAGCGAGTACTTCGCGGCGATGGCCAATCTCAAGAAGCGCACCGCGATCGAGGCCAAGATCGACAAGCTCACGCGGCGGCGTGACGATCTCGAATCCCAGATCGACGCGCGCCGCTCCGAGCTCGAGGACCGCGCGGCGAAGGCCGCGGTCGCGCCATAAAAAAGGGCAGCCCTTTCGGGCTGCCCTTGGCTTACGGCCGGAAACGAATCGTTGCCGACAGCGTTACTTCTTCTTCTTTGCTTTCTTCGTAGCCTTCTTTTTCGTTGCGGCCTTCTTGGTCTTCTTTTTTGCCGGCATGAGTCCTCCCGAAGTGGCCGGATGGATACAACGTGTCGAGAGTACGACCAGCGAAACGCGCAGTCAATTTCGCTGTGACATCTTTTCGCGAAATAAAGTCGGACCGATGAAGCGAGATCCGAGTCGGCTGTCGGTGAAAACCTCTCGAGCTTGACTCCGCGCGGCGTTTCGCGAGACATGCGCGCCCCACATGGACACTCTCGGCTCTCCACGTGGTGCTCGAAGCTCGGCGGCGGACTCTCCCCTGGAGCTGGTGCTCGATCGCCTCGGTCCGGGTCGCAGCGTGGTGTTCGATCTCGACTCCACCTTGCTGGACAATCGCCCGCGGCAAGCGGCGATCGTGCGTGAGTTCGGAGCGTCGATCCGCGAGCCGGCCTTCGAGAACGTTCATGCGCGTCACTTCGACGGCTGGGATCTGCGCGTCGCCGCGCGCAACGCGGCGGTCGAGGCCACGCTGGTCGAGAGTCGCTTCGCGCAGCTGCGCGGGTTCTGGCGCGAGCGCTTCTTCACGAGCGACTACTGCCGCTTCGACATCGTCGTGCCCGGCGCGCCGGAGTTCGTGACCCAGGTCGCTGCGCTGGGGCGGGTGGTGTACCTGACCGGCCGTCCCCCCGAGATGCGCGAGGGGACGGAGCAGAGCCTCCGCGCGCTGGGATTCCCCTCGCCGGGCGTGGGCCAGTCGGTGTTGCTGCTCAAGCCGGATCCCGACATGCACGACGACACCTGGAAGCAGCAGGCGGTAGAGCAGACCGCGACGCTGGGGCCGGTCGTGGCCGCCTTCGACAACGAGCCGACGCACATCAACGGCTACCGACAGGCGTGGCCCGACGCGATCTGCGTTCGGCTCGCGACGGATCACTCCGGCCGACCGGTGGTGCTCGCGCCGGGCGTGGTGGAGATCCCCGACTTCAGGAGGTAGGCGCCGCGCCCCCCTCGGCGGCGGGCGCGCTGGGGGCGAGACTCACCACGGTGTCGGGCGTGAGGTTCCAGAGTCGCAGCATCACGAGCGCGCCCAGGAGCGCGGTGGGCATCAGGGTGTACGCCCAGATGCCCCAGCCGTAGTGATCGAGGAGCAGGCCCAGCCCTCTGCCGGTGAGGGCCCCCGCGAAGTACTGCAGCCCATCGAAGAAGCCGGCGGCGGTCGCGACCGCGCGGCGGCCGCCGAAGTCCATGGTGCACCCGCCGAGAAGCAGCCCATGGCTGCCGGAGATGAAGATGCTCGCCATCAGGATCGCGCTCGCCGCCAGGAGCGGCGATCCGGCGATCGAGAGCAGAGAGAAGCTCGCCAGCTGACCAACGAAGCAGACGAAGATCACCGGCGGGCGTCGGGCGTGCCAGAGACGATCCGAGGCGGTCCCGGCGGTGATGGCTCCGAGTACCCCGAAGAAGGGCGCGCCGGTGCTCACGAGCTGGTAGACGCCCGAGGTGGCCTCGAGGTGGTGCCACTCCTGGAAGTAGCGCACCATCCACTGGTCGAGGCCTTGTCGCGAGAACCCGATGCAGAAGGAGCACAGCGCGAGACTCAGCATCACCGGGTTCGCGAAGACCCGTTGAATCAGGAACGCGAGCGTCCCGCTCGCGTGTTCTTCATGCGCGCCGGTGTCGGGAACGATCTGCGGGTAGCCGGCATCCTCCGGGGCATCCGCCACGAAGCGGTAGACGAAGAAGGACATCAGGCCGAGCAGCGCGGCGGGCAGGAAGAACACCCAGCGCCACGGGAGCAGGCCGAGCACGAGCGCCCCCTGGGAGAGGATCAGGAAGCGTCCGCCCTGGATCATCGCGCCGAAGATCCCGCTGAAGACCCCGCGCTCCTCCCGGCGAAACCAGGGCGCGTTCACCTTGATGATCGCGCACGCGCCGAACGACTGGAAGTAGTTGTTGATGGCGAAGACCACCACGAAGTAGCCAAGCAGCCACGCCTTCGCCGTGTCGGTGGGGGTCGCGATGAACGACCCGAGCCCGAAGAGCAGGTTGAAGACCATCGCGCCCAGCGTCCCGATGAGCAGCATTCGCCGGCCGCCATAGCGATCGGTGAGGGGGCCGTTGATCAGCGTGCTGAGGCCGTAGGCGGTCAGGCCCGCGGTGATGATCCAGCCGATGTGACCCTTGTCCCAGCCGAACGTGTCGGACAGGGTCTTGTTGACGACCGAGAGGTTGTAACGACCCGTGTAGAAGGCGGCGTAAGTCAGGCCGAGCGTGACCCAGTTCTGAGCCCGCCGGGCCCGAAACCCCGGGGGCAGATCGCGCGCGGCTGGGGTCACCGAGTGTCTAGATTAGAAACAGAGTGTGGCGAAGGTTCCGGAAGGGCACGGCATGCCGGCAGTCGGGTTGGTGAACGCCGGAACGCAGGTGCAGGTCGTGCCGGTCGAGCAGCCGGCGCCCGTGTTCGGATCACAAAGGAACAACCCGCCGTCCAGCGCGGTGCCGCCCGAAGAGCTGCCCGAGCCCGATCCGCTGCCGGAGCCACTGCCCGAGCCCGAGGAGCTGCCCGAGCCCGAGCCACTGCCGGAGCTGCTGCTGGTCGCCTGGGGCGTGCCGCAGGTGCCGTCGGCCAGGCAGGTCAACGGGGCAGAGCAATCGGCGGCCGCCACGCACTTCGAGCAGTAGCCGAAGGCCGCGTAGCACTTCGGAAAGGGGTTGCTGCAGTCCGCGTTGCCGGCGTCGGGTCGGCAGGTGCCGATGCAGTGGTGGGACTGGCAGATGCCATGGCAGGCGCAGTCGGTGTCGGCGTTGCACGTCGCGGGCGGCGCGGCGCAGGCGGTGTTGACGCAGGCCTGGCCGGCGGTGGTGCAGTCGCAGCTCACGTTGCAATGACCAGGCAAAGGCCCGGCGTCCATGCCGACGCAGGTCTCGTTCTTGCAGCTGTAGCTCGCCGAGAAGCCGAAGGAGAGGCAGTCGGCGTTGGTGCCACAGGTCTCGCAGAAGGCTCCGCTCCCGGCGTCGATGCAGTTGCCGGCGTCGAGGGTGTGCAGACAGGTCTGGTCGGAGGTGCAAGCCACCCCTCCACCGCTGCTGCTGCCGGAACCACCGGTGGTGCCGGAGGACCCCGTGCCGCCGGAGGAGGGCCGACAGGCCAGAAGACCGAGACCGGCGAGCTGGGTAACGACGAAGGCGACGGAGATGCGATTCTTCATTGAGCGATCCCTCGGAAGGCGACGAACTTATCCGTGATTTCTACGGTTGGTCAAATCCTTGAAAGGTTCACTTGCCGACTTTCGACTTTGACGTATCAACTGACGGGAGCATATCTACCCCGACGAGACGCCCCCACCTGCCCGGTGACCCCGCTGGGCCTGGAGTTCACGGCCGATGCTGACTCAGACGCTGCTTCGCTTCACCCTGCTCGGCGAGGACTGGATCCTTTATATCCTCTTCGCCCTGTCCCTGCTCTCGGTCGCGGTGATGCTCGAGCGCCTTGCCTTCTTCGGCATGCGCGGGTTCTCCAACCTCGACGCGCTGACGAGGCTCCTGCTCGCCGGCGACTTCGAGGGCGCGCGCAAGGCTCTCGAGTCGGCCAAGGGCATGGAGGGCGAGGTGCTGCGCGCCGCGCTGGGGGAGGCCCCGAAGGGGGCGGACGCGGTGCAGGAGGTCATCGCCGGTGGCATCGCTCGCCAGCGCATGCTCTACGAGCGGTGGCTCGCGTTCCTGGGCACGCTCGGAAACAACGCCCCCTTCGTGGGGCTCCTCGGGACCGTCCTCGGAATCATCCGTGCCTTTCAGGACCTGGCGACCGCCGAGCCTGGGACCATCGCCAAGGGACCGCAGACGGTGATGGCCGGGATCAGCGCCGCCCTGGTCGCGACCGCGGTGGGGCTCTTCGTGGCGTTGCCCGCGGTGGTGGCGTTCAACTCGTTCCAGCGGTGGCTCAAGACCATCACCGCCCGGACCAACACGCTCGGGCACGCGCTTGTGGCCAACCTGCGCTCCAGCGGGCGTTAGCCGATGATCGCGGAAACCCGCGATGGCTCAGCCCGCCGCGGGCGCCTAACCTTTACTCAAGCGAGAGCCAGATGGCACAGACCCAACAAGCAGACGCCGACGAGGAGATGATCAGCGGGATCAACGTGACCCCGCTGGTCGACATCACCCTGGTCTTGCTGATCATCTTCATGGTGACCACGAGCTACATCGTCCACCAGAGCATCGACGTGAATCTCCCGCGGGCGGCGCACGGCGGCGAGACGGTGGGCCAGACGCTGATGGTCGTGGTGCACGCGGACGGGGCCCTCTACGTGGACGGGGCGCTGATGTCCGAGGCCGAGCTCAAGGCGCGGGTGCAGGAGGCGAAGGCCAAGGATCCGGACGCCAAGGCGCTCATCGCCGCCGACACCGATGCGCGCCACGGCGCGGTGATCCACGTCATCGATCTGATCAAGGGTGAAGGGATCACCAAGTTCGGCCTCAACATCGAAAAGGAAGCTGCCGCCGCGCCGTGACGACCGCCGTCGCACCCTGGGCCAGCGCGCCGACGCCGCGAGGGTTGCCCTTCGCCCTCGCCGTCTCGCTGGCCATTCACGTGGCGCTTTATGTCGCGGTGCTCTCGCACACTCACCGCCCTGCGCCGCGAGAGAAGGCGACGGAGATCTCGCTCGAGGTCCACGAGATCGAGCGACCCAAGCCGCCGCCGCCCGAGCCCAAGCCGGAGAAGGTTCCTGCCCAGAAGATCCAGAGAATGGTGGCAAAGCTCGCGAAGCCGCCGCCGCACGAGGCACCGCCGCCGCCGAACCAGCCCCCCCCGAAGCCGAGCACCGAACCCCCGCCGCCGATCCGCATCGGGGTGAATCTCGAATCCACCGTCGCTGGTGGAGGCTTCGCCGCGCCGGTGGGCAACTCGATGTATGGGCAAGCCCCGGTCCAGGCGTCGCCACCCGCGGAGGTGAAGCCGTACTGGGCAGCGAAGTTCATGCCTCCCTCTCAGGTCTCGGAGCTGCCGCAGCTGCTGGACGAGGTGAAGGCCGACTACCCGGCCCAGGCCAGGAAGGATGGCATCGAGGGCGACGTGGTCCTGATGGTGACCGTCGACGACCAGGGCAAGGTCGCGAAGGTGAAGAAGGTGAGCGGCGTCGGCCATGGGCTGGACGAGGCGGCGATCGAGGCCCTGCGCCACTTTCGCTTCAAGCCCGCCCGCTACAACGGGCAGCCGGTCGCGACCGAGTTTCGGTACACCTACTCGTGGGAGATCGACTGACGCGACTCTGGCGTTGACACCTCGTGGGCGGCGGCGTACCGAGGACGTCACTTTTACGCGTCCCGGAGGGTCCGATCATGAAGAAAGCCATCTTGTTGCTGGCCAGCGTCTGCGTGGGTGCGGCGTGTGGCGGCGGCGGTTCCAGCTCCACCACGACCGCTTCCTCGGGTTCGACCTCGGGTTCGACCTCGGGTTCGACCTCGACGAGCTCGAGTACCTCGGGGGCCTCGACCACTTCGACGAGCGGCGGGTCCACGACGGGGACGACCAGCTCGACGAGCGGCGCGTCCACCTCGGGCACGACCTCGGGCAGCGCCTGCGCCACCGTCGATGGCGGGCTCGTGGCGGACGGCGGCCTGCCAAGCGCTGAGTTCGGCTCCTGCGCGACCAGTGCCGACTGCGCGTGCCCGCTGACCTGCGGTCGGGACACGGCCCAAGGGCCGGGCGTCTGCGTCTTCAGCTGCACGACCACCGCCGAGTGCCCGACCCCCACGACCCACTGCGCGGGGGGCACTTGCGTCTCCAACATCTGCGCCGCCGACGGCGGGACGCTGTGGGGCACGTGCAATGCGGCCGCGACAGGGGATGGCATTTGCCAGTCCGGCACCGACGTGAACTTCAACACCATCGGGATCTGCGCCCAGGCGGGCTCTCTGGCGGCCGGCGCCTCCTGCGTCCAGGGCGCCCTGAGAGACGCTGGTCTCGCGGCGCTGTGCGTGCCGGCGACGGCCTGTGAAGCGCAGCTCGACGGTGGTGCGCTCACCACCTGCACCTCGGTGTGCGACCCGACATCGACGACCGCGCAGTGCACGGGCGTGCTCGTCTGCGGCCCGTCTCCGGACTTCAACCCACAGGATGGGTACTGCGTGACGGCAGGCCCCGGTGGCTGCGCGCAAGGGGTGGACCCGAACAACACCCTCACGCAGGTCTGCGCTACTGGCGCGGGCTGCGGTTGCCCGCAGGGCTGCATCGCCGATCCTCTCCAGGGGCAGAAGCAGTGCGCGGCGGCGTGCGCCACCAGCGCCGATTGCCCGGACCCGGCAACTCACTGCACCGGCGGCTACTGCGTCGGCAACATCTGCGCGGGAGACGCGGGGCCGTACTTTGCGTCCTGCAACGCCGCCGACGCGGGCGACGGGCTCTGTCAGCCATTCGTGAACAACAGCAACGCCTTGGTTGGCGCCTGTTTTCAGGTCGGCGCAATCGATGGAGGCCAGGCCTGCAGCCCGAGCGCGACGCGACCCGACGGCGGTGATTTCTGCGTGAAGGGCACGACCTGCTTCGGGGTCGGCGACGCGGGCGCCTCGATCTGCCAGGTCGCCTGCGATCCGACCGCGACGTCGACGTGCGGGATGGGGAACGTGTGCGCGCCGAACTTCAACGCGTCCTCGAACCGGGCTGGAGTCTGCTTCCCGGCAGGGATGAACGGGTGCGCCACCGGCTTGACCGCCGCCGGGGGTGGCTCGACCGAGCTCTTCACCTGCGCTGGAAACGCTGGCTGCGGCTGTCCGCAGGCCTGCGTCAGCGATCCGGGCCAGGGGAGCTCGGTCTGCGAGGTTCCCTGTGCGAAGACCTCGGAGTGCGATCTGCCGACGACGGCTTGCTTCAGTGGTCACTGCGGGCCCAACTACTGCGAGGCCACGCCGAACGGGATGAGCGCCCCGGGTTCCTATGATGGTCCCTGCAACGTAGCGGACGCAGGCGACGGCACGTGCCAGGCGCAGTACCCGACGATCAGCTTCTTCGGCCAGCTCATCCCGGTCTCCGCCAATGAGACGGCTTACGGGATTTGCCAGCTCAATGGGAGCGTGACCGTGGCCAGCGGGGGCGTCTGCGACGCGACGTTGACCTCCACCGCGGCCGCGAACCTCTGCCAGGCCGGCGCCGAGTGCTTCAACAACGGCACGTCCAACCAGTGCTATGGCTTGTGCGACCCGGTGACTTACGACGCCGGGGTCTGTGGAGCGGGCAACGGTTGTTTCGGGTTCTACCCGGCGTTCGAGGGGTTCCCGGGCATCGCCCCGACCTACGGGGTGTGTGTCACCTGCACCGCGGCGGATGCGGGCTCCTGCCTCACCGGCAGCGAGTGCTGCAGCGGCAAATGCCAGGCCGGAGCCTGTCTCTAGACTCTGGTCGAATGGCTCGTTTCAAATGGGAGAGGCAACGGGCGCAGGTCCGTTGCCTCTCTTACTTTCTGGCGGTGAAGCTACTCCCCCGGCCCTTGAAGCGGATGGTATACACGAGGCGGGTGAGGTCCTTCAGGACCTTCGGGACGCGCTTGAAGAGATGGACGCTCGGACGCCGCTTCTCCTTGATGGTCACCGGGACCTCGACCACGTTGACGCCCATCTGATAGGCGCGCACCACGAACTCGCTGGCGAAGAGGTCCTTCTCCACGAGACAGGCCTCCGCCACGGGAATGAGCTTCTGCCGGCGGAAGGCCTTCAGACCGTGGGTGTCGGTGCCGCGGTAGTCGAGGCTAACCTGCAACAACTTGTTGAGCACCTTGGTGCCCATCTGACGCACGAAGGGCCGCTGGTCGTGGGAGCCCGCGGCGGCCTTGCTGCCCACCACCATGTCCGCAGCGCCGCTCGAGAGAATCGCGATGGCTTTGCGGTGGAACTCCTGGTCGAGCAGGTCGATCTCCTCGCAGATCACGAACTCGCCCCTGGCCTCGAGGATCCCGTGCTTGAGGGCCCGGCCATAGTTGGGTTCGGTCTCACTGAGCGCCCGCACGCGGGGAAAGGTCTTGGCGAGCTCGGCGAGGATCTCGCCGGTCGCGTCCTTCGATCCGTTCTCCGCGAAGATGACCTCATAGTCCCAGGAGGTCGCGTCGAGGTGGCCGACGAGCTCGGCGGCGGCCTCGGGTAGAATCTTGGCTTCGTTGTAGACCGGCACCACCACGGTCACGCTTGGGGTCTTCATGGTCATCTTCCCCGCGCGGCCCACCGGGGCCGCAACCAAAACGAAAACACCCGTCGGCCGCGCTTCCTCGGGGGGAGGGTGTACCGCCCTCCCTGCCACGCCGCTTCCGCGGTCCGGCAGTCCCTCCCTGCGGTCGCCGGACTCCCGGCCGGGCCGCCGGTCGGCGCCTGCTGCCGAGAGCTCCGCGCGACGCGCGGCGAATTCAGGAAGAAGTAGATCATGGCCTAAGCGCTTCCCGCGCTGGCCAGTGCCCGCTTGGCGGCAGCCTTCCCGCCAAGCATCGCGTCTTCCATCCCGCCATACTCCCAGTTCCCGTAGCGCCCGCAGACCTCGATCTGCGCTTCCCGAAGAAAGCCCAGGATCGTTTCCTTGGCCGCGCCATAGTCCCGGTCATAGAGCACGTAAGCGCCGTGGATGTCGCGTGCGAACGCAAAGAGGACCTCGTCCGCGCTGCGCAGGAGGCCAGCCCGCAGGAGACCCTCGGTCGCCTGGCGCACTGCCTGGGCGTGGTCGACTCCTGCGAGACTGCTGAACTCGACGTAGAAGCTGCGCGTGCCAGGCGGCGCGAGCTGAGGGTAGATCGCGCTTGCCGAGCCCACCCGGTAGAACGCGAACTCCGGCTCGGGGAAGTACACCCAGTGGTGGGCGGGCCCCTCGCCGCGCGCGGCCACGTTGACGTAGGTGACGATCGTCGCGCGCAGCCTCTTCCCGGCGGCGCGGACCTGCTCGGGAGCTCCCTCGCAGAGCTCGACCAGCTCGGGCAGCGGGATCGTGCTCACCAGCCCCTTGTACTGCAGGGTGGCGCCATCGTTCATCGCGACCAGCTTGCGCCTCCAGTCGATCTTGACCGGCGCGCGCTGCAGATCCACCGGGCCCTTGAGGTGAGGCAGGAACGAGCGGGGGAGCGCCTCGATGCCGCCTTCCCTGGGGTAGAGGAACGATGCGTTGTAGCCCCCCTCGTCGACGATCCCAAGCGAGCCCTTCACCACGGTCTCGAGCGAGGGGCGGGGGACAAACCTGCCGCACCATGCCGCCCCGAGCTCGTCAGGATGAACCGTCCAGAGCTTGGTGTTGTAGGGGAACATGAAGTGCTTGGCGAAGCCTTCGCCGAGGTGGCGGCGGATGAAGTCGCCGAAGGTCTTGGGCTCCTCGCGTCGCAGCCGCTCGCCCCCTGGACCGAGCTGGGCGTCGATGAACCCGAGCACACACTCCGCGGCCACCGCGGGAGGGAGCTCGTGGGTGTTGACCTGGTAGGGGTAGGGGGTAAAGCGACCGTGCGAGAATATCTTTGCGCTGCGGTGGAGCGTCACCAGATTGCCCTGCAACTGCCGCTCGACGAGCGATCGCATCTCCGGGTCACGCAGGTGGAGCCAGTGCCCGGTCTTGTCGAAGGCGAAGCCGTCGCGAAACTCGGTCTGGCAAAAGCCGCCGACGCGCTCCGCCTTCTCGGCGATGCGAAATCGGGCCCCGCGTTCGCCGAGCGTGAGCCCCGCGGTGAGACCGGCCAGGCCTCCGCCAAGGACGAGAACGTCGCAATTCTCTGGCGCTGGAACACGCATGGCGGAGGCGTAGGTAACACAGCGGCCCAGCGGTCGCCACACCACTCGCTCCTCGCCTCGTGAGCGCGCCGGGTGCTAAAGTCCCGACTTCGATACCATGGTTGACACGCGCGCGATGCTGGAACGCTTCGCACGGCATCTCGCCACCGGTGAGAAGCTGTTCGACGAAGGGGAACCCGGCGATTCGATGTACGTCATTCAGTCCGGACGGATCCGGCTGTTTCGTCGCGTGGGCCAGTCCGAGGTCGCGATCGCCGTGCTGCGGCAGGGCGAAGTCTTCGGGGAGATGGCACTGCTCGAGGGGCTCCCGCGCACGGCCTCGGCGGTCGCCGCCGAGGTCTCCGTCGTCGTGGAGGTGACCCGGGTCCAGTTCGAGCAGATGGTACGCGAGAATGGCGAGGTCGCGCTCCGGATCCTGCGCAAGCTCTCGGCCCGCCTGCGTGAGGCGGATCGGCAGATCAACACCTTCCTCACGGCGGGGAGCGTCTCGCGCACCCTCGAGTCGCTGAGGGCCGTGGCGGTTGGGGACGCCGCCACTCAGCGGCGGCTCGCCGCGGACTTCGACACGTCACGCCTGGCCACGCTCGCGGGGGTGTCCCTGCGCGCCGCCCACGAGATGGAGGCTGATTTTCGCAAGGCCGGCATCCTGCAGGGACCGCTCGGCGCGTGGTCCCTGGCGAGCGACGCGGATCTCGACGACTACCTCGACTACCTCGAGATGCGGCAGCGCTATGATCCCCTCCCGGTGTCGGAGCTCGCCGGGGTGATCGGGCTGCCCGAGGAGGACGTCCACCGCATTGTGCAGAAGGTGCTCGCAGCGCGCCTGGCCGCTGGGGAGGGCAGCGCGCAGCCGCTGGTGGACCGCTACCAACATTACCTGAGACTGAAGAAGCGGTTCGAATATGGTGGTGGGTTCTCGCACGGAGGTGCTGCATGACGCTGGCGTGCCCGAGCTGTGGCAGCGAATACAACCTGGACGACTCGCGCATCCCCGCCTCGGGCATGCCGCTGCGCTGCCCAAAGTGCGGCACGACCTTTCAGGTGACCAGGCAAGGGGTGGTGGCCGCGCCAGCCAAGCCGGTACCGCTGCCCGGACTCGGAGGAGCGCGGCCCCCGCCCCCACCTCCGCCTTCGGTGCCTCCGCAGCAGACCGGGCATGCGGTGCCGCTGCCCGCAGCTGGGCGGCCAGCGTCGGGTGTGGCTGCGGCGCCCCCGCCCCCGGTGCGTCAACAGCAGGCAGGGACTGCGGTGCCGTTGCCCGGATCCGGTCGGCCCGCGTCGGGCGTGGCCGTGGCGTCTCCGCCTCCGGCGCCGCAGCCAACAGGGCATGCGGTGCCCTTGCCTGGAACAGGTCGGCCCGCGTCGGGTGTGGCCAACCCGGTGGCGCCTCCTTTGCAGCCCGGATTGAGCGCGGCTGATCTCTTCGGGGGCGGCGGCGAGTTGCCTCCGATGGACGGCGACAACGAGTTGCCGGAGATGCCGCCTCCCGCGGAGCCCGAGGGGAACTCCGAGTTCGATGCCTCCGAGGTCGATCTCGACGAGACGGCGCCCGCCGAGGCGATGCAGGTTCCCTCGCTCGATCTTGGCTCCGACCTTGGGGTGCCGGTTCCGCAGATGGGGGCCCCGCGTCCACCAGCTCCGCCCCTGCGCCCGGTAGGGTCGAACGCCTCCGCGCTCGAAGTGCTGGAGCCCGCCCCGACCCGTCCGGCGCCGTCCCTCGGCCGCGCGGGTCCGAAGCGGCGCTTTCAGGTCAAGCGCGTCTCCGGAAAGATCTTCGGCCCCTTCGACGAAGACCGCATCGTGCAGATGCTCAGCGACGGTGAGTTCGCTGGAGACGAGAGCGTCAAGAGCGAAGACGGGGACTGGCAGCCGCTGACCGAGATCCCCGCTTTTGCCGCGGCGGCGCCCCGGCCCGAAACGAGCGCGCCCGGGGACAGCGGCCCGGCCTCGACCGGCGAGCCCTCGGCCGCGCCGACGCGAGATGAGGAGGGACTGCGGCGGTTGCAGCAGGTGTATGGGGACCGCATGGCGGCGATGGCCGTCGTGGAGGTGATCCCCTGGCAGGAGCGCATCCAGAAGCACATGCGCAAGATCATTTTGGGTGCGGTTGGCCTGGTGCTCCTCTTGCTCGGGTTCTCGCTGGGGTTGACGACCTACGGCGTCTTTGGTCGCTTTCTCGTCCTGGGCCCACCCCATGCGGGGGGAATGGCTGGCCAGGCGGTGGGGGCTGTTCGGGCGGGCCTGCGCGTTGGCACCTATGGCGAGCTCAAGCGCGCCCTGGGCGAGGCGGTCAAGGCCCACGCGTCCGACCCGATCGCGGTCGACGCCGCCGGTCTGCTGGCCCAAGCGGCGGTGGCCCTGAGTCGAGAAGCGCCCGGAGAGGGAATGGCGGAGCTCGCCGCGGCGAAGGTGGCGGTCGCCGGGGCCCTGCGGTATGGCCCGAAGGATCCGGATGTCGTGCGCGGGCAGGCCGCGCTCGCGATCTCCGAGGGGCAGGTCGCCAATGCCCGCGAGTTGCTCGAGGGGCTGGTGAAGAAGTCTCCCAAGGACGCGGAGAGCCTCTTCCTGCTTGGGCTTGCCGCCACCGACAAGACCCAGGCCAAGGGGTTCTTCAAGCAGGCGCTGGGGGTCGACCCCAAGCTTGGGAAGGCCGAGCTCGCCCTCGCTGAGCAGGCGCGACTCTCCGGGGAGCTGGCGGTTGCGCTCGTCGACGCCGAGAAGGCGGTGGAGATTGAGCCCGGCCAGGTGCGCGCCAAGCTTCTAGTCCGGCAGCTCGAGGCCGTTTCCGGTAAGCCGCTCAGCGCACAAGCGATCGAGGAACTTCGCGGCCTGGCGGCCGAGCCCAGTGGCCTCTCCAGGGCGCAGCGCGCGGCTGCGCTGGCGCTCGTTGCCGCGGCCGAGCTGCGCGGCCCCCACCCCGTCGACGCCCAGAAGACCCTGAAGGCGGCGCTGGAGATCGACGCGCGCAACCGCGAAGCGCTCCTGGTGCAGGCACAGATGATGCTGGCCCAACACCATGGCGGCGAGGCGCTGACAGCGCTGAAGCCCATCGCGGATCTGGCGGCGAAGGACCTCGATGTGGCCGACGCGCTCGCCCAGGTGCAGATCGATCAGGGGCACTACGCCGATGCGATCGCGACCGTCGCTCCGCAGCTCGTGGCCCACCCCGACAGCGCGCGCCTCAACACGCTCAAGGGCATCGCCTCCGCCTCGCTCGGCAAGGCCGAGGAGGCGGAGAAGATTCTCGTCGCCGCGCTCAAGGCGGACCCGGAGCTCGCCGAGGCCCACCTCGCCCTCGGCAAGCTCTACCTCAACCGAAACCAGCTCGACAGATCGCGGGCCGAGTTCGACGCGGCCCTGGCAAAGGCGCCGCAGAGCAGCCGCGTGCACACGGGTTTCGCGGAGCTGCTCCTGGCGCAAGGGAACCGCGAAGCGGCGCGGACCGAGCTGGCCACCGCGATCGCGCTGGACCCCGCGAGCGCCGCCGCCCACGACCTGCTGGGTCAGCTGCTGCGCCAGATCGGTCAGCTGGACGCCGGGCTCGCCGAGCTCCGCGTGGCCGAGAAGCTCGACTCTGCCTTCCCCGCGGTGCACGTCCAGATCGGGGATCTCCTCGAATCGCGTGAGGCCTATGGCGAGGCGGTCCTCGCCTACCGCAAGGCGACCGAGGTGAACGACAAGGATCCCGTGGCCTGGCGGTTGCTGGGGCGCGCGCTCCGGGAGACGGGGGACTTCGACGCCTCCCTCGAGGCCTTGCGCAAGTCGGCCAACCTGAGCTCGCAAGACAGCGAGGTCCATGTCGAGCTGGCGCTCACCTTGCTCAAGCGGACGGATAACCCCAAGGCCCTCGTCGAATCCAAGTCGGCGATCGAGGCCGACGCCAAGAATCCAAATGCGTGGCGCACCCATGGGCGGGTGCAGCTCGCGATCGGCGGCAACCGCGAGGCCCTCGCCGCCCTGGACAAGTCGGCCGAGCTGGATCCCTCCTCCGCGGACACCCAGGAGTTGCGCGGAGAGGCCCTCTCGCTGAGTAAGGCGTTCCCGGCTGCCGTCGAGGCCTACCGCAAGGCGATGGTCTTGGATCCGCGTCGCGCCGCGCTCCTGCTCGAGATCGGCCAGGTGCAGGTTCGGGAGAAGAGCTATGCCGACGCGACCAAGAGCTACAAGGCCGCGCTTGATCACGACCCCCCTTTCGTCGAGGCGAATTACCTCATGGCCCGCGCCTTTGACGAGTGGGGGAAGACGAAGGACGCGGTCAAATACTACGAGCTCGCCACCAAGCTCGAGCCGCAGAACGCCATGCCCTACCGTTACCTGGGGTTCCATTTCAAGGCGACCAACCAGGTGAAGAAGGCGTTGACAGCCTTTCAGACCTATCTGAAGAAGAAGCCCGATGCGGATGACAAGGAGGTCATCGCGGAGGAGATTGGCTTCCTGAAGGGGGAGTGAGGTCGCTCTGCCTCCCGCGCCGCGACCCCTTTTGACTTCTCGCGGTCCCTCTGTTAAGAGCTTGGTAACGCTAGGTCTTTTGTTTAGACCCTGCGGGTCGCTCTGAATCTCTGGGCGACCGTCGTAAATTCACACATTTCCGGATCAAAGCCGGGGTGGCCTGCGGGGCTCACTGCCTCTCAGGTCTTCGGCTTTGGCGCGATGGAAATGGCGGGCTTGACCAACCAAGTAATCGAAAGAAAGGCAGCGTTGAACCGATGAACGAGATGCAGCAGGCAATGCAGTCGACCGCCTCCCAGATCACCATGAAGCAGCTCCTGGAGGCCGGCGTTCATTTCGGCCACCAGACCAAGCGCTGGAATCCCAAGATGAAGCCCTTCATCTTCGGCGCCCGCAACGGTATCTACATCATCGACCTCCAGAAGACGGTCCAGCTCGCTCGGACCGCCTTCCGCTTCGTGAGCGACATCGTCGCCCGCGGAGGCTCGGTGCTCTTCGTGGGCACGAAGAAGCAGGCGCAGGACGCGGTGCAGGAAGAGGCTCTGCGTGCCGGCCAGTTCTTCGTCACCAACCGTTGGCTGGGCGGCACGCTCACCAACTTCAAGACCATCAAGGCCGGCATCGATCGGCTCAAGACCATCGAGAAGATGGCCGAGGACGGGACCTTCGACCGCCTTCCGAAGAAGGAAGTCGCCTCCCTGACCAACGAGCAGCAGAAGCTCCAGAAGAACCTGGGCGGAATCAAGGAGATGGCGCGCCTGCCGGGTGCTCTCTTCATCATCGACCCCAAGAAGGAGCACATCGCCATCCATGAGGCCCGTCGCCTCGGGATTCCGATCGTCGGCCTCGTTGACACGAACTGCGATCCCGAGGGGATCGAGTATGTGATTCCCGGCAACGACGACGCTATCCGGTCCATCCGGCTCTTCGCGGGCAAGGTCGCTGACGCCTGTATCGAGGGCGTCGCGCGCCACCAGGCGATGCTCGTCGAGCGCGGGAACCGCGAAGACGGCGAGGAAAAGGAAGGTCGTCACCCGCGCCATGGCCGCGAGGCCGCCGAGGAGCAGAGCGGAGCCGAAGTCGAGGTGGTTCGCCCGGCCGAGGAAGAGGTCGTCGAGCAGCCCGTCGCTCAGGCTTAGCGCACCGATGCAGGTCCGAGGATGTGAGCGAGAGGTGCGCGAATGCGCGCCTCTCGCCTTCTTTTCAGGGAGTCACCGTCATGGAAATTAGTGCCCAGCTGGTCAAGGAACTGCGTGAGAAGACCAACGCAGGAATGATGGACTGCAAGAAGGCGCTTGCGGAGTCGGCGGGCGACATGGAGAAGGCTGTCGAGTGGCTGCGCCAAAAGGGGCTCTCGGCCGCCGCCAAGAAGGCCGGCCGGACCGCCAGCGAGGGCGCGGTGGGGAGCTACATCCACCTGGGTGGCAAGATCGGCGTGCTCGTGGAGGTGAACTGCGAGACCGACTTCGTGGGTCGCAACGAGATGTTCCAGGCCTTCGTCAAGGACGTCGCCATGCACATCGCGGCCACCAACCCGCTCTATCTGAAGCGCGAGGAGGTCTCTCCCGAGGTGGTGGCCAAGGAGATCGAGATCGCCAAGGCCCAGCTCAAGGAGCAGGGCAAGCCCGAGAAGGTTTGGGACAAAATCGTCGAAGGTAAGATGGAGAAGTTTTACCGCGAGGTCTGCCTGTTGGAGCAGGGGTTCGTGAAGGATCCCGACAAGTCGATCTCTCAGCTGCTCACCGAGGCGGTGTCGAAGCTCGGCGAAAACATCCAGATCCGGCGCTTTGCGCGATATCAGGTCGGCGTCGGCGCCGAGGGTTAATCTCCGTACCGCAGGGCTCGTCTCGCCCGTGTCATCCGCGGCCCCTCTTCGGTCCGCTTGACGTTTCGCTGGGCGCAGATTAGAAGACTTCCAAACAATGTGCCCCGCCGAAGAGCTCCTCGAGAAGTGCCGTGCCGCTGGCATGCGCATCACGCCGCAGCGCCGCGCGATCTTCGACGTGCTTGAGGGCAACATCACCCACCCAACCGCCGAAGAGGTCTTTCGGGCCGTGCGCCGGCGCTTCCGCGGGGTCTCGCTCGCCACGGTCTACAACACGCTCGAGACTTTGCACGGGCTGGGCGAGCTGGGCCGCCACCGCATCGACGATGGCGCCGATCGCTTCGATCCCGAGGTGCGGCCACACCACCATTTTCGCTGCACGAGGTGCGGCCAGGTGATCGACGCCTTCGGCGAGCTCAGATTGCCCGCGCTCGCCGAGCTCGCCAGTTGCCGAGTCGAGCGCGCGGAGCTCGTGCTGTCCGGCGAGTGCCCGGCCTGTCTTAAGTCCTTGCCCAGCCCGAAATCGAAGCGTAAACCGCAGCAATCACAAGGAGAGCACCCATGAGCAAGCTGACCAAGCAACACAAGACCTGGGAGAATTTGAAGGCCGCTTTCGCCGGAGAATCGCAGGCGAACCGGCGCTACCTGTACTTTGCGAAGCAGGCCGACGTGGAAGGCAAGCCCGACCTGGCTGGCCTCTTTCGCGACACCGCCGAGGGCGAGACGGGCCATGCCCACGGTCACCTCGACTTCCTCAAGCAGATTGGCGATCCCGCGACGGGCGAGCCCATCGGTGACTCGGAGAAGAACCTCAAGGCCGCTGTCGCCGGTGAAACCTACGAGTACACCCAAATGTACCCGGGGTTCGCCAAGACTGCGCGCGAGGAAGGGCTCGCCGAGATCGCCGAGTGGTTCGAGACCCTGGCCAAGGCCGAGAAGAGCCACGCCGGTCGTTTCCAGAAGGGTCTCGACACGCTGTAGGTTCCGGTTCGGACCCCCGCTCGTCGCGCGCCGTTGTTTTGGGCCGGCGAGCGGGAGGCCGCCCACCATGTCCGCGATCCCCGTCAAGGCTGGCTACGATCTGGAGGAACCCGCGTTCTGGTCTCCCCAGGCGCTCGACGCCGAGCTGCATCGGGTCTACAGCATCTGCAACGGCTGCCGCCTCTGCTACAATCTCTGCCCTTCCTTTCCGGCGCTGTTCAACAAGACCGACGAGCTCGACCCCCAACGCGAAGAGGCCGAAGGCAAGCACCTCTCCGAAGGGGGCCCGATCGCAGAGGAGGAGGCCGCGCGGATCTACGCTGGCGTGACGGTGTCGACCGAGAACCCCGTTGACCGCTTGGCCCCCACCGACGTCCAGCGCGTCGTCGACCTCTGCTACAACTGCAAGCTCTGCTACCCGATCTGCCCTTACGTTCCGCCGCATGAGTTCGCGGTCGATTTTCCGAGGCTGATGCTGCGGGCCAAGGCGGTCACGGCGCGCGAGAAGGGGGTCACGCTCCAGGACCGCTTCCTCGGCGCCACCGACGTCGTCGGAGCTCTGATGACTACCGCTCCCGGACTCGCCAACTGGGCCCAGCACAATGCCTTCAACCGTATGCTGATGGAGCAGACCGTCGGCATCCACCGCGATCGCGACCTGCCCGGCTGGGCCACCGAGCGGTTCGATACCTGGTGGGGGAAGCGCCGCGCGCTCGGTGCCTCGGGCACCTAGCGCCCCCTGCCCGGGCGTCCTGGCCAGCCCAAGGCGCTGCTCTTCTATACCTGCTTTCACAACTACAACGACACCGAGGTTGCGAAGGCTGCGGTCGAGGTCCTCGAGCGTTCGGGGGTGCTCGTCGCCGCGCCGCCCATGCGCTGCTGCGGGATGCCGTCGCTCGACGGCGGTGACCTCGACACCTGCGTCGGCCAAGTGCGCGAGAACCTGGAGCGCCTCCTGCCCTACGTCAAAGCCGGTTACGCGGTGGTCTCCCCTGGCCCGACCTGCACCTTCATGTTGCGCCAGGAGTATCCGGAGCTCCTCAAGACCGACGAAGCCCGCGAGGTGGCTGCCGCCGTGCGCGATCTTGGTGAGTACATCATCGAGCTCAAGAAGCAGGGCAAGCTCGACCTCGACTTCGGCGGGCCCGCCGATGTTCGACCGCAGAAGGTCGCGTACCACTTCCCCTGCCACTTGAAGGTCCAGAAGATCGGCTACAAGGGGCGCGACGTGCTGCGTCTCATTCCGGGTACCGAGGTCGCGCTCGTCGACAACTGCTGCGGGATGGACGGCACCTGGGGGATGAAGAAGGAGTTCTTCCAGCTCTCGGTGAAGGTCGCCGAGAAGGCCGCCACCGCCGTGGCCGAGGTGAAGGTCGCCACCGCCGAGGCCACGCCAGCGATCGCCTTCAGGGTCTCGAGCGACTGTCCGCTCGCCGCGATCCAGCTCAAACAGACCACCGGCGAAGAGGTGGTGCATCCGATCCTGTTGCTCCGCGACGCCTACCGGCGCGCGGATGCCCGCCGGTTCTCCGAAGCAGCCACCGAGCCCCCCCAAGGAGGATAGCCATGCAGAGACTCACGCCGAAGGACATCTGGCCGCGGCCGATCTACGAGGCAGCCCGGAGCGAGCTGCGTGCGAAGGTCATCGCCTTGAAGGCGCATCGGCGCGTGCACCTCACCGACGAGGTCACGCTGGTCTTCGAGAACCGCGAAACCCTGCGCTTTCAGGTGCAGGAGATCCTTCGTGCCGAGGCGGTCGACAGTCCCGAGGCCATTCAGGCGGAGCTCGATCTCTATAACCAGATGATGCCCAGCGCTCAGCACCTGCAGGCGACGCTCTACATCGAGGTGACCGATCCGGATCGGGTCGTCCCGGTGCTGAACAAGCTCGTGGGCCTAGAGGAGAAGCTCTCGCTGCGTTTCGCTGGGCGCACGGTGAAGGCTACGTTCGAGGCCGGGCGCACCGACGGCCAGCGCATCTCGGCGGTGCAGTACGTGCAGTTTCCGTTCCCCGACGCCGCCAGTCGCGCGGCCTTCCTCGATGCCTCCCGGGTCGAGTTGGTCGTCGAGCACCCAGCGGCGCAGGCCGTGGTCACCCTGAACGCCGAGACCTTGAAATCGCTGCAGGGCGATCTGCTCGCGGAGTAGCGCGGTCGCCGGGTCGCCCTGCAGCTCACTCCGGCGGGGTCTGGCTTGTGAAGAGCTGGAGTCGAGCTCGACGCGAATCGCTCAGACCTCCATCACTTCCTTCTCCTTGCGCACCAGCATCTCGTCGACCTTGGCGATGCCCGCGTCGGTCTCCTTCTGCACCTTCTCGCCCTGGCGCTTCACGTCGTCGGCCGAGATCTGCTTCTCTTTCTCGAGGGTCTTCAGTCGCTCGTTGGCGTCACGGCGCAGGTTGCGGACGGCGACCTTGTGCTCCTCGCCCTTGTTCTTCACCATCTTCACGATGTCCTTGCGCCGCTCCTCAGTGAGCGCGGGGATCGACAGCCGGATGGTCTCCCCGTCGTTCGAGGGGTTGATGCCGATGCCGGCCTCGTTGATGGCCTTCTCGATCGCGGGGATCGCGCTGCGGTCCCAGGGCTTGATGCTGATCAGCCTCGCGTCGGGCACGTGCACGGTGCCCACGCCCGACAGCGGGGTCAGCGTGCCATAGTAATCGACCCGGATGCCTTCCAGGATCGCGGGATTTGCACGCCCGGTGCGGATCTTCCCCAGTTCGCGCTGCAGATCGGCGAGCGCCTTCTCGATGCGTCCGTGCAGATCCTTGACGACGTCCTCAGACATGCGCAGCTCCTTTGTTCTTCTTGGGCATGGGTTTGGCTCGAACGAACACTCTACCGGTCGAGCGGGCCTCGGCGCGCTCGGTCCTGAACTTGCCCACCCGAGTGCCGATTTCCTGGCCCATCACCACCCGTTGGATGTTTCCGTGGGCATGCAGGTCGAAGACGATGATGGGCAGGTCGTTGTCCATGCACAGCGAGATGGCAGTGGAGTCCATCACCCCGAGGTTCTTCTTCAGAACATCGAGGTAGTTGATGCTCCGGTAGCGCACCGCGGCGGGGTTCTTCTTGGGGTCGTCGGTGTAGACCCCGTCGACCTTGGTGGCCTTGAGGATCACCTCGGCGTGGATCTCCATGGCACGCAGGGCCGCGGCGGTGTCGGTGGTGAAGTAGGGGTTGCCCGTACCGGCGGCGAAGATCACCACGCGGTCCTTCTCGAGGTGGCGCTCGGCGCGGCGGCGGATGTAAGGCTCGGCGAGCTGGGACATTTCAATCGCGGTCTGCACTCGCGTGGGCACCCCGTGCTTCTCGGCGGCATCCTGGAGCGCAAGGCCGTTGATGACCGTGGCGAGCATGCCCATGTAGTCGGCGGAGGCACGATCCATCCCGCTCGCGCTCGCGGCCACGCCGCGGAAGATGTTGCCGCCGCCAATGACCACCGCGATCTGCACCCCGAGCGCGTGGACGTCGGCCAGCTCTTTGGCGACCTGGTTCAGGGTGGGGGGGTGAATTCCATACTTCCCCTCGCCCATGAGCGCCTCTCCCGAGATCTTGAGCAGGATGCGGCTGAAGCGCGGACGCTGCTTCTTTTCACGAGCAGACATGGGCGCAAACTGTGTAGCCCCCGTCGTGCAAAGAGGTCAAGGAGTCCCGGCGCTGGTCCCATCCGCCGCCGGCAGCTCGAACCAGAATGTCGAGCCTTTGCCGATCTCGCTCTCGACACCGACCTGGCCGCCCATCGCCTGGGTGAGGTGCTTGACGATCGCCAGGCCTAGGCCTGTGCCGCCCATCTCACGGGAGCGCCCCGAGTCCACCCGGTAGAAACGCTCGAAGACGCGGCTGAGGTGTACCCGCTCGATGCCGATGCCATCGTCGGTGACCTTGAGGTGCCAGCGTGCGCCGCGCGCGTCGGTCTCGGTCAGCGCGGTGATCCGGACGTTGCCGGCCGTGGGAGTGTATTTCACCGCGTTGTCGAGCAGGTTCACCAGCACTTGCTCGAGAGCCTCGGGATCCGCGAGCACGCTGGATCCCGGGGCGACGCTCACCGTCAGCGCTACGTTGCGGGTGATGGCCTTCGGGCTCACCAGATCCAGCGCGCGTTGCACCACCGTGAGGAGCTCTACCGGCTCGCGCTTGAGCGGGCGGCTCCCCGCCTCCAGGCGAGAGAGCTCCAGCAGATCGTCGAGCAGGCGCGAGAGGCGCTCCGCGTGGCGGTGGATGATGGCGATGAACTCGGCCGCATGGAGCTCGTCCTTGAGTCCGCCATTCTGTAGAGTCTCGGCGTAGCCACGGATCGCGGTCAAGGGCGTGCGCAGCTCATGCGAGACGTTGGCGACGAGATCACGCCGCACCGCCTCGAGCCGGCGAAGGTCGGTGACGTCATTGAAGACCAGGATCGCGCGCTTGAGGTCCGCCGAGCTCAGCGGCGCGGTGCGCACCAGGAGCTGGCGCCCGCTCTGCAAGGTGATCTCCTCCGCCCCGCGCTCGCCGGAGAGGCCGCGCTCCGCGAGAGCGAGCAACAGCGGCGAACGGTTGGCGTCGAGGATCGTCGGCCCGGCCGAGCTACCGGGGGTAGGCTCGGGGAGTCGGAGCATCGTTCGAGCGGAAGGGTTGGTGAGTTGCAGGTGCTTCTGGGCATCGAGGAGCACAACTCCTTCGGACATGGCATCCAGGATGGAACGCAGCTGATCGCGCTCCCGCGAGCGGGACTCGAGCTCGGCCCGGCGCTCGGTCTCGCTGGTAGCGCTGTCGCGGGCAGCCTGGAGTCGCGCCTCGTGGCCGCGGTTCGCGAGCTTGCGGCCGACAAGAACGGCGACCACCACCGCGCCCAGCCACCAGGGCCACTGCTCTGGCTGGATCAGTAGCCCCACCACCACGGGTACGCAGGCGCTCACTGCGACCGCGAGAGACGACTCCGTCGCCCGGGGCATGCGCTACTCCGAGTCGGCTTCGCCGCTCTCGGCGAAGCGGTATCCGACGCCGCGGACGGTCTCGACATAGTCGCCGGCGGAGCCGAGCTTCTCTCGCAGGCGCTTGATGTGGGTGTCGACCGTACGCGTCGCGAGGTCGGCGGAGAGCCCCCACACGTCGGTGAGCAGCGCCTGGCGGGTCTGCACCCGGCCGCGCCGCGAGAGCAGCGTGGTCAGGAGCCGAAACTCGAGGGCGGTCAGGTCCACCGTGCGCCCGGAGAGGGTCACCTGGTGGCGCTCGATGTCTACGCTCAGCTCCTTGAACACGAAGCGGGGCGCGTCGATCTCGGCAGGCTCGGCTCGCCGCAGGAGCGCCCGGCAGCGGAGGATGAGCTCACGCACGCTGAAGGGCTTGACCACGTAGTCGTCGGCGCCGAGCTCGAAGCCCAGCACGCGGTCGATCTCCTCGCCCTTCGCGGTCAGCATCAGCACCGGCAGTGAGCGGGGATAGGAGCGCCGGAGCGCCTTCAGGACCTCTGTGCCGGGCATGTCGGGCAAGAGGACGTCGAGGAGCACGAGGTCGGGCTGGCCCTCGCGGACCCGCTCGATGGCGGTCTTGCCGTCCTCGGCGGTCACGACGGTGAAGCCCGCCTGCTGCAAGTTGTATTCGAGCAGGGATCGGAGGTCCCTTTCGTCGTCGACGACGAGTACCCGCGGCATCAGGGGGAACTCACTCTCAGGCGGCTGCCGGGGTGGCGGATGTCCTGCCCGCGGACCATGAAGATGATGAGCTCGGCGAGGTTGGTCACGTGGTCCGCGAGCCGCTCGACATGCTTGGCGACAAACACCAGGCGCATGCCGCGCTCGACCGAGGCTGGATCACTGCGCATCACCTCGAGCAGCTGTCGGAAGAAGCTCCAGTACAGCTTGTCGACCTGATCGTCGCGGGTGAGGATCACGTCGGCGGCGTTGGCGTCGCGGTTGACGAAGGCGTTGAGGACGTCGTGGAGCATGCTCTTGGCGATATCCGCCATCTGGCCTAGCTCGGGGAGCATCGGCAGCGGAGGCTCTCGCGCCAGCTCGGCCGCGCGGTCGGCGACGTTGACCGCGAGATCGCCGATGCGCTCGAGATCGGTGATGGCCTTCATCGCGAAGGTGACGAAGCGCAGGTCGGAGGCCGTCGGCTGGCGGAGGGCGAGCACCTTCAGGCACAGCTCGTCCATCTCTAGCTCGCTGCGGTTGATTTCCTTGTCTCGCTCAGCCACCGCCATCGCGCTCTGCTCGTCGCGCTCGAAGGTCGAGCGGAGGGCATCGGCAATCATCTCCTCCACGAGGCCGCCAATGCGCAGGAACTGCTGCCGCAGCGTCTGGAGGTCGGCTTCGTATTCCCGGTCGGTATGGAGCGCCATGGGACAGTCTTACCCGAACTTGCCCGTCACGTAATCCTCGGTGCGCCGCACCTTGGGGTTGGTGAAAATGACCTCGGTCTTGTCGAACTCGACGAGCTCGCCCATGTAGAGGAACGCGGTGAACGACGAGACGCGAGCCGCTTGCTGCATGCTGTGGGTCACCACGACCACGGTGAGGGTCTGTTTGAGCTCATGGATCAGCTCCTCGATGCGGGCGGTGGCGATCGGATCGAGCGCGCTCGCGGGCTCATCCATGAGCAGGACCTCCGGATGCACCGCCAAGGATCGGGCGATGCAGAGCCGCTGCTGTTGCCCACCGGAGAGGCCCATCGCGCTCTGCTTCAAGCGATCTTTGACCTCGTCCCAGAGCGCGGCGGCGCGCAGGCTCTGCTCCACGAGCTCGGCCTGGTCAGCGCGGCGGATCCCGTTGAGCTTGAGCCCGGCCGCGACGTTGTCCTGGATCGAGAGGGTGGGAAAGGCTGAAAGGAAGAGCGCCCGTGCTACGTAGCTCG
>VFSW01002783.1_pt1 | contig 26359 bp, 25 predicted proteins | sample 5358111 | NCBI WGS metagenome assembly VFSW01 (sample SAMN11554181, study PRJNA540505) | mine drainage metagenome | isolation source: sediment from site ElyBrook_90M | place: USA: Ely Copper Mine, Vershire, VT | collected 2017 | reverse complement strand
CAGAAATCTCTGGAATCAAGGTGCACTGTTTGCTTTCACAGCTTGTCCTGCCTGCTCATGCAAATGATAAAAATACGCTTCCTGAATTTTTCAGTGATCCCATGCGTTCCGGACAGGAAATCTTTTAAATAATTGACTTCAGTCATATATAATTATGGTATTTTCCCGTGCGCGTACCACGACACGTTGTTGAAAACCGCCGTTCACGGTTGACAGAGCTCCTACAGGAGCGGGGCTATCTCCCTATCAGTGAACTCTGCGAATACCTCGGGGTCTCTGAGGCCACGGCTCGCCGTGATCTCTCGGCACTCGAAAGCGAAGAACGGATCACCCGTACCTACGGAGGGGCACTGAGAGAATTCAACGCAACCTTCACTTCCTTCCGGGAACGACTGAGGCAAGGCACGGAGGCCAAAGGAATGATCGCCCGTACCGCACTTTCGTTGATCAGGCCGGGAATGCGGGTCTATCTGGACGCTGGCACGACAGCCTTCGCCATTGCTCAGGAGCTGCGCCGCAATCTGCCCGCTGAATTTAGTCTTTCTATCATCACGAATAATCTCGCGTTGATAGAAACCCTCGGTTCCTTGGTCTCTGCCAAGACGATCCTGCTGGGAGGTCAGCTTCTGGAGCGTCAATCCGTGCTGCTCGGCAATGAAGCCGTGAAAGCCGCCGCTTCTCAGAAAATCGATCTCGCCTTTCTTAGTGCGCAGGGGATGACGGAAAAGGGTCTCTGGAATTCTCAGCGCGACATCATCCGTCTCCAGCAGGCGGTTATGAGGCGTGCTGGACGAACCTGTTTTTGCCTCGACCGCTCAAAACTGGGTCATATAGCTCCCGAGCATCTCGTGGCATGGTCTGGCATCGATACCATCATCAGCGATCTCTCACTCCCGGAACTGCGTCATGCAGGTATTCGTCTCAAGCCCGGCACTCTGCTGCCCAATCATTTTTAACCAACCAGCATCCTTCAACCTCTTATCTATGAGCACCCAAGAAATCATCCTGATTGCCAACGGCGATCTCCGCACCTCCGCCAACCAGAAATGTGAGGAGGCACAGCGGGCCATGGAATCCCTGCTGATCAAGGCGATTGAGAAAGAGGGCCGCGTGATTCGCCGTGGCCATGAATTCGATCCAGTAAAAGGTCATAGCTTTATCGACAGTCAGAAATATGGCATGGAGGTTTTTCGGTCGATTCCCAAGGATGCACCCCTAATCATCGCCGAGGCCGTCTGGCAATACAGCCATCACGTACTTCATGGGCTGCTCACCCATCAGGGGCCAATTCTCACTGTTGCTAATTGGAGCGGCCTCTGGCCGGGCTTGGTCGGCATGCTGAATCTCAATGGTTCGCTCACCAAGGCAGGGGTCAAATACAGCACACTCTGGACCGAGGATTTTACAGATGAGCCTTTTCTCAAAGGATTGCGCGACTGGCTTTCAACGGATGTTGTCACGCACGAAACCTCCCATGTCGTCGCTTACGAGAAGGCTGGCGTGCCTGCTGCTGAGGAACAGCGAGGTGTCTCCTTTGCTCGGAAATTTCGCGAGCACAAGGCGATCATGGGTGTGTTCGATGAGGGATGTATGGGCATGTTCAATGCAATCATCCCCGATGAACTCATTCACAAAACCGGCGTCTTTAAGGAGAGACTCAGTCAATCTTCTCTCTACGCCAAGATGCTCACCGTCAAGGATGAGGAGGCTCGGGCCATCTACCGGTGGTTGCTCGATCGAGGCATGACATTCACTCTTGGTACAAACGAGGAGAAGGATCTCACCGAGAACCAAATCCTCCAGCAGTGTAAAATGTATATTGCTGCAACGCGTATCGCGGATGAATTCGGTTGTTCTACGATCGGCATTCAGTATCAGCAGGGACTCAAGGATCTTGCTCCTGCCTCCGACCTCGTCGAGGGCCTGCTCAACAACGCCGAACGTCCACCCGTCTATGACGAGCGTGGCAGGGAACTCTTCGCTGGCGAGGCTCTTCCTCACTTCAATGAAGTGGATGAATGCGCCGGTCTTGATGGACTCATCACCTACAAACTCTGGCGCGAACTCGGATTCGATCCAGAAAATACACTTCACGATCTGCGCTGGGGTCGCCACTATAAGGGAATCAGTGGTTCACGGGAACTTGATGCCTATGTCTGGGTCTTCCTCATTTCGGGAGCTGCGCCTCCGGCTCATTTCATTGGTGGTTTCAAGGGAACAACCAGCGAGCGCCAGCCAGCCATGTATTTCCGTCTCGGTGGCGGCACGGTTAAAGGCATCAGCAAACCGGGCTGGATCGTCTGGAGCCGCATCTTTGTCGATGGTGGTGAGCTTCATTACGACACTGGCCTCGGTGAGGTTGTTGCCCTCCCTCCGGCCGAGACAGAAGATCGCTGGCAGCTCTCCACGCCACAGTGGCCGATTATGCACACCATCCTGCCCGGCATCACCCGCGATCAGATGATGGCTCGGCACAAGGCCAACCACATTCAGGTCGTCTATGCCCCTGACAAAGAGGGTGCTCGCAAGGGTCTCTTTGCCAAGGCAGCCGCCATGCGCGAACTTGGCCTCACCGTCTCCCTTTGTGGGGAAGTTTGATCCATGTTTCCGGTGTTCACGGGTTCACTCATGAGTCTCTCCCACCAACTCGGACGCGAGGAGTGTGGTATGGCTTTGGAATGAAAATGGCACCCATCTTTCAGAATGCTCCGACGAACCCTACCGCTAGAAAGTTCTGAAGGCCTGATCAGCAGAGAGGCTAAGAACTGTTAACCAAAATTGATCTCAACGTCTTCAATCTACACCACTATTGCTCATGTCCTCTCATTCTCACTATCTCGCTATTGACCTTGGGGCTGAAAGCGGTCGCGTCATGCTTGGCACCCTCTGGGAGGGGCGGCTCACGCTGGAAGAGCTCCACCGCTTTGCAAATGGGGCTGTGGTGGTGAATGGTTCCCGTCGATGGGATCTTCTGCATCTCTACGCAGAGATTGTGGAGGGCCTACGAAAGGCTGGCTCACGGAATCTTCCAATCCACTCTCTGAGCACCGATTCCTGGGGAGTAGATTATGCTTTCATGAAGGAGGGGGAGCCGTTCCTCTCGGCTCCTTATCAATATCGGGATGAACGGACGGATGGTTCCTATGAACGACTTGGGGAAGTGACGCGCACCGAGATTTTTGCAGCCACAGGCATTCAGTTCATGACGCTCAACACGCTCTGTCAGCTCCATACGGATCTGTTGCAACGCCCTAAATTGCTCCATTTCGCTGAAACCTTCCTCCTCGTCGCTGACCTAATCAATCACCTCCTTGGCGGCGATCCTGTGGCTGAGGCCTCGCTCGCCAGCACCACGCAGCTCTACGATCCCACGCGTCACGACTGGGCCCGTCCTCTCATCGCCCGATTGGGTTTACCTGAGGCAATTTTTCCAAAAATCGTCCCCTCGGGAACTATCATTGGAACACTCACACGTGAACTCCAGTCGGAGACACTCCTTGGCCCTATCAAGGTAATTGCTACCTGTTCCCATGACACCGGAGCCGCTGTGGCCGCTGTTCCGGCAACCCACGAAGAGGGCTGGGCCTATCTCAGCTCCGGCACTTGGTCTCTCCTTGGAGTGGAATCCCGGACACCTATCCTCACGGAAGAAGCGCGGCAGCTAAACTTCACCAATGAGGTCGGCACCGGTGGCACAATCCGCCTACTCAAAAATATTACCGGCCTCTGGATTTTACAGGAATGCATGCGCTTCGGGAGAGGGAGTGGACATGACTACACCTATACCGATCTTGTGAATCTAGCCCTCGAGGCCCCAGCCCTCACTGCGCTGATCAATCCTGCCGATGCACGATTCCTCCGCTCTGGAGGCACCACGGCTTCCGGCGGCATGCCAGCCCGTATCTCCGAATATTGCCAGGAAACCTCGCAAGCTGTTCCTCAGGGCGTCGGCTCACTCACACGCTGCATCTTGGAAAGCCTCTCCCTGCTCTATCGCAAGACACTCAGCGAGCTGGAGCAACTGACTGGGAAACCGATCAATCGTCTCCATATTGTTGGAGGAGGTTCTCGTAATGAGCTGCTCAATCAATGCGCTGCTAGCGCCATCGGACGCCGCGTCCTTACCGGACCAGTTGAGGCGACAGCTGCCGGAAACATTCTCCTTCAGGCTCTGGCCAGCGGCGCAGTCTCTTCGCTTGCCGAGGCGCGTCAGATTATCGCCCGTTCCTTCCCTCAGAACAGCTATGAACCGCAAGAAACTCCCCTCTGGGAAGCCGCTTATACCCGCTTTCTGAGGTTGGCCTGAAAATCATTCAATCTTTGCGCGCGTCTCTTTGAGGGCTCTTGCGGAAGATTGGAGTCCTTGGAGTTCTTTTGGCCAGAGTTCCAGTTCGAGATGGTTCATGACACCCGCACGTCCAATGACGGTAGGGACACTGATGCTGACATCACGAATTCCGTAGGCCCCTTTGATGAGGCTGGAGACTGGAAGGATACGCTGGCGGTCAAGAGCGATGCAATCAATGACCTCGCGAATCGCGACCCCAACGGCGTAACCAGCGCCACCTTTGCGAGAAATAACTTCTGCGCCGCTCTTCTGCGTGCGTTCAAAAATCTGGGTCTGAAACATCGTGGTGACTTCCGGGAATTTTGTGAGAGGAAATCCGTCCACCGTGGCAGATGACCAGATCGGGAGCATGGAATCACCATGCTCGCCCAGAATCATGGCGCGAACCTGTGTCGCAGGAAGGTTGAGCGTGTGGGCGATGAGCGAGCTAAAACGTGACGTGTCAAGCATCGTCCCGAGTCCGATTACCCGCGAGGCAGGAAGCCCTGTTTTTTCGACGGCAAGCTGGGTGAGGATGTCCACGGGGTTTGACACCACGAAGATAATCGCCTCCTTTTTCATGGCAGCATTTTTGAGGCTTTCGAGAATACCAAGGAAGAGCGAGACGTTACGATTGATGAGGTCGAGTCGAGACTCCTCCGGCTTGCGCCGGAGGCCGGCGGTGATGCAGATGATGTCTGCATCTTTGCAGTCGGCATAGGAGCCGGCAGAGATTTTCTGATCGGCGCAGTAGGCCGCCCCATGAATAAGATCGAGTGCCTCACCCTCGGCTGAGGCCTGATTGGCATCAAGCATGACGATTTCTTTGACGATTCCGGAACATTGGAGCGCAAAAGCTGCGCAGGAACCGACCCGACCGCCGCCGCCGATAATTGCTACTTTCATGAGAATTTACTTGTTGAGGTTTGCGATGATTTCATCCGTGAGTTTTTGGACGAGAGCTTCGGTATCCGCACCGCTTTGTGGCGCGGGCATGGGATGAAAAGGGGTGACGGGAGAGGAGCAGCCGTGCTGGCCGCACATCTGATCCCAGGGATCGACTTCGGCAAGTTCTGCGCCCTTCAGATCAAAACGGTTGTCGGGTAGCCCCATCCCTTTTTTCATTTTGAGAAGATCGTCAAGTTTCTCGCCGGGAATGGAAGCCGATCCAGGGAGGGCCTGAGCGAGAATGACCGTGCGACAGTAGGCATCGGTAATTTCCATTTTGAAGTAGGCATCTTCCCCCGATTTTCCCCAGCAGATGACCCCATGACAGCCCATGCTGATGGACTGATGTTTCGGAGCGAGAGGGCGGATGCTGGCCGCGATTTCCGGAGAACCAGGAGTCTGGTATCCGGCAACAGCGACGGTGCCGACAAAAACCTCAAGCTCGGGAATGAGGCGGGCAGGTGGTTGAAGTTCCTTGATGGCAAATGCTCCGGCATGGCAGGGATGTGCGTGGCAGACCGAGGCAGCATTGGGAGTGGTCTCGTAGATCGCGGCGTGTGTCGTGAACTCGCTAGATCGCTTCCATGTACCGGCGAGCTGAGTCCCCTTAATATCCACGAGGCTCAACATCTCAGGAGTCATGAATCCTTTACTGACGCCAGTAGGGGTGATGAGGAAGCGATCAGGGCCGAGACGCGCGGAAATATTTCCGCCATTGCCATCGCAGTATTCGCGTGCCCAGATCCGACGACCCATTTCACAAATTTCTTTTTTGAGCCGTTCTGCGTCTGGGGAATGGAAAAGTTTCTGGTCATCGGTGGAAGCGATGGTTCCGATGGAAGTCGAGGCTGTTGGCGCAGAGGCTTCCAGATCGAAAACGATCTTGATGCCCGCTTCGGAGAAGATGTCTTTTGCTCCGGGCGTGAGGCGGATGTCGCGGTTGTAGCGGAATTCAACAGCCCCTGTTTTCACATAGGCTTCTGCATCTGTTTGAGCGTATAGTTTCATGATTTAGTTCTTGGGTGAGTCTTGTATAAAATGTTCATCAATGAGGGCTGAGCAGTAGGCATCGACTGGAGTAGGGTTTGGAAATGGGCAGGCGGCCTCACGGCCTTCGCTGATGGCGATGCGCTGCCCTATATCGGCACCAAGTTCGTCGTAAACGACAATCGCTGGGGCAAAAGATTTTCCATCACGAAAGGTCTTCATGTCCCATGGCAGTGTGAGCAAAAGACGCTCACCTTGGTACTTCGGGGTGCGGATCGAAAGCGTAACGCGGCCAATGACGGTTCCCATTCTCATAGGGCAAGGGCTCCTTCTGGATCAATAATGCCGAGAACCGCCCAACGGGCTGGACTGAGATCGCTGCCAACCATGTTGCGTGCCTCGCTGCCATCGCTCGAAATGAGGACTTTTTGTCCAATCGCTGCCCCGAGTCCATCAAGGACAATTTGAGGGGCGAGATCCGGGGAATCAGGATCAGCAATCAGAAGCCTCCAGCCCTCAAGGCTGGCATGCTTGATTGTGCTGGTCGCATATCCGCGAATCGTTGCAATTCTCATTAAAAGAGGTTCAGATTATCGACCATGACGCAGCGACGGGAGCGCGTGAAGGTCATGGGGGTTGTGACTCCTTCACCCGTAGGTGTGGCAATGCTGAAACTGAGGAACCCTTCGCCGCCGAGTCCGAGACCGGTCATACAGGGGCCGTTTTTGATGAAGAGGGTTGTGTCGATCTCCTGAGCCATTTTTGTCAGGTTGCGGATGTTCTGCGAGTGCATGATGCCCGTGTGTTTATATCCGTGTTCAGCCTTGATAGCGGCCTTGATCGCAGTATCCACATCTGGCATGCGGACAATAGGGATGAAGGGCATCATTTGCTCTTCATCGACAAAGATATGATCTTCCTTCGTTTCGCCAAAAAGGAGTTGGGTGGAGGGGGGGATATCGAGTCCAATGGACTTTGGAAGCACTGCAGCATCGCGTCCGACCAAATCGCGATTTACGTCAGGATGAGGGCAACCGACCCCTTGTCCCTTGGGGAAGAGAAAAGCTTTTGCAGCAAGCTGTTCGACCTGATTAGCGTTCAGGTGTACTGCGCCTGCTTTACGGAGAGCCTCCATGAGCTTGTCGGCGACGGAAGCAACGACAAAGACTTCCTTTTCTCCAATGCAGAGCAGGTTATTGTCATAGGAGGCACCCTGAATAATCGAGCGTGCCGCAAGATCCAGATCGGCGGTTTCATCGACAACAACAGGTGGGTTTCCTGGCCCTGCGCAGACGGCGCGTTTGCCAGACTTCATGGCCGCAGCAACAACAGCGGGGCCACCGGTTACGCAGAGAAGCTTCACGAGGGGGCTTTTGCACATCGCCTCAAACGTGTCGAGCGACGGCTTGATAACAGTCGTGAGGAGATCGGAGATGCCAGTCTCAGAAAAAATTGCCTGATTGTATTCGCGAATCGCGATGGCTGCACACTTGGCTGCGGAGGGATGTGTATTGAACACCACGGCATTACCAGCGGCAATCATGTTGATCGCATTGCCAGTCAGGGTAGGTACGCTGTGTGTGGAGGGAGTGATCGCTCCGATGACACCCCACGGGGCATGGTCAATGACCGTCAGTCCTGAGTCTCCGCTAAAAGCCATCCGGTCGATCATTTCCACGCCGGGGACTAAAACACCACAAATTTTGAGTTTTTCGATTTTGTGGTCGAGGCGGCCAATCTTTGTTTCATGGAATTCGATCTCGCCCCACTCCTGAGCCTTTTTCACGCAGAGTTTGCGGATCACTTCGATGGCCTTTTTTCTCGCCGCAATGCCGCCATCGCGAAGCTTCTCAAAGGACCGCTGGGCTGCCTCAATGGCTGAACCCATCTCTTCATAAACACCGAATCCAGAGTGTGTGGAGGAAGTCTTTGCAGGCTGATTGTTGAGCCGTGCGAGAACTTCGCCGACAACTTTGGCCACAAGTTTTTCGTCAATTATTGCCATGATATTTACTGGGCTTTATAGAGAATCGTTTTTCCAAGATCCACAGTATCGACGATACCGATGACCACGGCATCGACTGGAGCTGCCTTATCATCCGCCGCAAGACGGGCGGAGCTGCCTTGGACGACCAGAACATATTCACCGACCCCCGCACCGAGGCCGTCCACTGTCACCAGGGTCGATGTTCCTAGTTTTAATTCCGTAGCTGCTGGGGATTCAATGAGCAGCGGACGGACGACAAGGAATTTAATCCCCGTCATCTTAGGATTTTTTTTGGTGGCAACGACGTTGCCTTCGACGCGGGCGAGGATCATTTTTTCTTATTTTGTCTTGGGTAAAACAACTCCAAGGTCGCCATGAGGGCGGGCAATCACACTGACGCTGATCACTTCTCCAAGTGACTGCGCTGCGATTTTCCCCGCTTCCGTGGCGGCCTTGACGGCGGCGACATCACCTGAGACACAGGCTGTGACCATGGCATTGCCGACTTGGATCATCGGGCCGATGAGTTCGACGTTGGCCGATTTGAGCATGGCGTCCGTCGCCTCAACCAGAGCGATGAGTCCGCGGGTTTCGATCATTCCGAGTGCTTGTTGTGACATAGTAGTAGTGTTGTTGTGGGTTAGTTATTTATTTGATGGGAAATTGGGAATCGCGGGAACCGTTATGCTTCTTCCTGGAGTTTCTGCCACGCATTGCGGGCGATGATAATCTCTTCATTGGTCGGGATGACCCGCACCTCGATTTTGGAGTCCGGTGTAGAAATGATAGCCTCGGTGGCGCGCGTGGCAGCATTGGCCTCAAGATCAAGTTTCAGTCCGCAAAAGCTGAGATTGGAGCAGACTGCCGCGCGAATTTCAGGCGTATTTTCTGCGATACCTGCGGTAAAAATGAGAACATCCGCTCCATTCATGGCAACGAGAAATTGACCGAGAAACTTCCGAATTTGAGCAACGAAGATCTCTATCGCAATGCGTGCATCGGTGTTGCCTTCAGCGGCGGCCTTGAGGAGATCACGCACATCTCCTGTAGCGAGACCTGATAGACCTTTGAGTCCGGATTCGTTCGTGAGGGCTTTTTCTACAGCATCGAATCCCAGCCCAAGATCGCGGGCGAGATAGAGGAGAGCAAAGCAATCGAAGTCTCCTACGCGATTGTTCTGCGGCAGCCCGCTCTGCGCGGTCATCCCCCAACTGGAGTCAATGGCTTCACCATTCACAACGGCGACAATGGAGGAGCTTCCTCCAAGGTGGCAGGAAATCATCCTTAGCTGATCCGTGCCGCGAAGTTCGGCACAGCGTCCGGTGACATAACGGTGACTCGCCCCGTGGAATCCATAGCGGCGGATGCCGTACTCTTTCTCCCATGAGAGTGGAACTGGATAGCGATAAGTACTCACGGCCACCTTATCGTAGAACGCCGTTTCAAAGGTTCCTATGCAGGGAATCTCCGGGTAGAGGCGGTTGAAGAGCCTAACTCCAGCGATATAGGGAGGGTTATGCGCAGGCATGAGCGTGTTGAATTCCTCCATCGCCCGGAGCACTGACTCCTCCATGAACTGTGTGCCAGAAACGCCCTTTGCCATGACCGGCTTGAAGCCGACAGCAGCCAAGCCCTCAAATCCTCCCAGCTCGGTTTCAATGAATTGGATCGCTGCGGCATGATCAGGAAACACAGCGGTGCCAGTTTTGGCGACCGCCTCACCAACGGTGATGCGGAAAGGGCAATCCTCTGATCCGATCCGTTCGACGCCGCCCTGTGCAAGGACGCGCTCGGATGGCATCTCGATCAAGCGGAACTTGAACGAGGTGCTCCCGATATTGGCGACGAGGATTTTATTATTCACGGATGAGAGTTGCATAAGGCCAGCACTTGCTGACCCGCGCAGATTTACTTGGCAGCGGCAACGGGTTTTGACACAAGGAACTTGCCGAGCTTGGCGAGATCTTCGTGAGGGCGAGGGATGACATGCACGGCGACCACTTCACCGATGGTGCTCGCAGCGGTCGCGCCAGCTTCAACAGCTGCTTTGACGGAGGCCACGGAGCCTGCGACGAAAACGCTTACGTTTCCAGAACCGACTTTTTCCCATCCGATCAGTTCGACGTTTGCTGCCTTGAGCATCGCGTCTGTTGCTTCGAACTGTGAGACGAGACCTTTGGTTTCGATCATTCCAAGTGCTTGATTAGCCATAATATTGAGTGTGTATGAATTTTTAGTGCGATAAGGAGAGTGCGTGGCATCCTCCGTTTTCACAGGGTTGTGTTCTTAGGCAGTGAAAAATTTAATCAGCTCAGGTACCGGGCGGGCGATCACATGGGAGGCAACAAGGTTGCCCACACGATTTGCAGCTTCGCGTCCGGCTTCCACAGCCGCTTTGACACTGCCGACATCGCCCTGGACGATGGTTGTGATCAAGGCTCCACCGATAGGGATGGATTTGATCAGTTGTACGTTCGCGGCTTTGACCATCGCGTCACTGGCTTCCACCAGGCCGACATATCCGCGGGTTTCGAGTAGTCCGATTGCTTCGCTCATTGTATTGATTAGGTTGGGTTGAGGTTAGGGTTTGAAAAGCTCCACGTTGGTGGCGTGATCGAGATCGCAGGCATTGGCTTCATCGGTATCGATATGCACCTCCAGCTTGAAGGAGGGATCGACACGAACCAGAAGGTCGTCAAAACGTGTATTGCAGCCCTTGGCTGTGACCTTCAGGGTAATGGTGTCGAGGTGTTGCACCCCGTAAAAACTGGCATCGGAAGGCGCCATATGAACGTGGCGGGCGGCACGAATCACACCATTTTTCATCTCGAGGAGTCCTTTCGGTCCCATGATGTAGGCACCTGGAGTGCCCTCAATATCACCCGACATGCGCACGGGAAGATCAATTCCAAGCTGCACGGCATCAGTGAAAGAGAGTTCGACCTGCGTGAGATTCCGACAAGGGCCAAGAATACGGAGGTTAGGAATGATCCGCTTGCGAGGGCCGACCATCGTGACTGTTTGCTGCGAGGCAAACTGCCCCTCCATATAAAGCCATTTATGAACAGTCAACTTTGCACCCTCTCCAAAGAGAACTTCCAGATTCTCCGGAGAGATATGCATGTGACGTGCCGAGCTATTGACCACAAGGTTCGGTGCCGGTGCCACAGTCGTCTGCTGGCTCAGATGACGGGATATCGTCTCACGAACAAGAGATTCAACAAGTGACCGACTGGGGAGATTGGTACAGGCCATTTTTTAAAACGGATGGATTATATGACTGGCTTCAATCATATATATATTTTACAGACCGTCAATTGTTTTTTGAAATTACCCTACCACATGGTTTCAGAAATTCTCTGGCATCATATCTTGCGAGTCCCTTTGCACAAGTTTCTTCAATGGAATTGAGTTGAGTTACTGAACCGTCATGCTAAGGCACTCTATTGCTCTTTTCTAAGCCAAGCACCTCTTGGCCTCAACTTTCTAAAGCCTAAAAAACCAGACTCATGCGCATCTCCCTCTTTGTTCCCTGCTTCGTCGATCAGCTCTACCCTCAGGTAGCCTGGTCGGTGGTGCGTGTGCTGGAGGGGCTGGGGCATCAGGTGGAGTTCCCGGAAGGACAGAGCTGCTGTGGCCAGCCGGCCTTCAACTCCGGGTACTGGGACGAAGCCCGTGCAGCGGCCCGCGTGACACTTGCTGCCTTTCGCGATGCCAAAGTCGTCGTTGGCCCCTCAGGATCGTGCGTGGCGATGATAAAGGTTTTCTATCTTCAGCTTTTTGCGGGTGATCCACAGGAGCTTGAGGCAAGAGCGCTTGCGGCCAAGACTCATGAATTTTCTAGCTTTTTGGTCAATACCCTCGGCGTCACCGATGTTGGGGCAAAGTTCTCAGGGAAGGTCACCTTTCATGACGGATGTCACGGACTCCGAGAGCTGGGCGTGAAGAAGGATCCGCGCGCGCTCTTGGAAAAAGTACAGGGACTGGAGCTCCTCGAAATGCCCGAGGCCGAAACCTGTTGCGGATTCGGTGGCACCTTTGCCGTGAAATTTCCTACAATCTCTACCGCGATGGGCGAGGTAAAATGCGCCTCCATTTTAGAGGCCGGTGCCGATGTCGTTGTTTCCAATGACTCTAGTTGTCTGATGCAAATCCGTGGAATGCTGGAGAAGCAGAAGAGCAGCGTGCGTAGCCTCCACCTAGCCGAGATTCTCGCCTCGCGGTAAAATTTTCGCCACGCGCATGACTTCTTTCGCCACCCAATTTCAGGAGAAGGCACGCCAGATTACCTCGGATCGTGGTTTTCGCGCCTTCATCCAGAAAGGGCTGGCTGGTTACTATAAAAAGAGGGATGAAAACAAAGCCTCCTTCCAGAGCTGGCAAGGAGCGCGTGATCTTGCTGCCGGAATCAAATATGAGGCGATCAATCATCTTGATCGTTACCTCATGGAATTTTCCGAAAAGATGGAAGCCCGTGGAACCAAGGTCTTTTGGGCTCCTTCAGCGAAAGAAGCCCGCGACTATATTCTCCAAATCGCTCAGGAGAACGGCATTCGCTCAATCATCAAGTCCAAGACGATGACCAGCGAGGAGATTCATCTCAATGATGCTCTTGAAAAAGAGGGCTATAGCGTCTTTGAATCCGACCTTGGCGAGTATATCGTCCAGCTACGGAAAGAAACCCCCTTTCATTTGGTTTTTCCTGCCATGCATCTCTCTCGTGAGCAGATCAGCACTCTCTTTCACACAGAACTTGGCTCTCCTCTAACCGACGATCCCGAGGAGCTGACGATGATCGCCCGCCGAGCCATGCGCCGGAAGTATTGTGAGGCCGACATGGGGATCAGTGGTGCCAATTTCGCCATTGCCGAGACTGGTATGATTTCCATCACTGAGAATGAAGGAAATGCCCGCCTGACCACTTCATTACCGCGCATCCATGTTGCTCTTGTCGGTATCGAGAAGGTCTTACCCCGCCTCGAAGATCTGGCTCTCTTTCTCCCAATGCTTGCAACTGCTGGGGCCGGGCAAGCCATGACCTGCTATAATACGCTGTATAATGGCCCTCGCCAGCCGGGAGAAATTGATGGCCCTGAGCAGATGCACGTTATCCTCCTCGATAACCGTCGTACCGAATTGCTCGCCGATGCCGAGCAGCGTGATGCCCTCGGCTGCATCCGCTGCGGAGCCTGTCTGAATGTCTGTCCTATTTTTAAGAACATCGGCGGCTACAGCTACGGCACGACCTATCAAGGGCCCATTGGATCGGTTATTACCCCTCACCTGCGCGGACTTCAGGAGTGGAAACATCTCTCGGCTGCCTCCTCGCTCTGCGGGGCTTGCACGGAGGCCTGCCCTGTGAAAATCGACCTTCACCATCACCTTCTGCAAAATCGCCGCAACGCTGTTCGGGTCAAAGCCACGCCGAGCGAGAAGATCGTCTTTCTCGGCTTTGCATGGCTCATGAGCCATCCGCCGATCTACCGTTTCGCAACAAAGTTAGGCCGAATTTTTCAGCCGCTTCATCCACTGATTGGCGGCACGATCCTCGATCCACTGCTTGCCTGGACGCGCACGCGCACCCTCCCCAAACTTGCTCCCTCTTCCTTTCATGAGCAGTGGACGAAAACACGTTCTCCCCAGAAATGAGCGACGGAAAAACCATCATTCTCAATCGCATCCGCGAGGCTCTCCGGGAAAATCCCGCACCCCGTCCGCATGCAGCACATGGTCACGAAGATCAGTCAGCTTCCCTCCATGATCACGCTCAACGCAATTGGCTTCCCAAAGTTGGGGGGAGGCAGCAAGAACAGATCGCCCTCTTTGCAAGTCAATCAACCGGACTCAAAACCGAGTTCCACCGCTGTGCTTCCCTTAAAGCCGCCCGGGAGATTGTAGCACAGCTCGCAAACGACGGAGGCTGGAAGAAAATTGCAACCCATACCACACCAGAGACTTTGGCTTTGCTGGAAGGAACAACTGCCACCATTCTGTACGCCGATCATGGCTATCAGATTGATGATCTTGAGAACTGCGATGCAGGGGTTACCGGCTGCGAATGTCTCGTTGCTCAGACCGGCAGCATCATGGTTTCCGGGCCGAGTGCTGGAGGACGAGCCCTCTCCGTGCTACCTCCTCATCATATCGTGATTGCGATGGCTTCCCAAATGGTTCCCGATCTAACGGCTGCCTTTGAGTATGCGAAACGGCGCTACGGCGCTAATTTCCCCTCGTTCCTCTCCTTCATCACCGGCCCCTCCAGAACAGGCGACATCGAACGCATCCTTGTGCTTGGGGCTCATGGGCCAAAACGTCTTACTCTTCTCCTTGTGGAGTAAACAACAGAGATCGCAGGATCGTTCTTTGATCATACCAATGTTTAAAAATTACGAGACCCGTGTTCTTTTGACGCCTTTCGGGCCTCGAGACACATCGTCACGCACAGCCATTCCTAAGCCCCATGATTTATTGCTGAGCAAAAAATCCAACGCCTTAAAAAGCTATCACAATGCTGTAAAACACCAGATAGCTGATTTTAGATAGGGAAGGGGTCAAAGTTTTTACAGAGCCTAGAATCTCATGAACATTTTACTCATCCATAGCGACCAACACCGCTACGACTGCATCGCAGCCCATGGACTCCGCGACCTGCACACGCCTCATTTGGATGCTCTCGCGCGTTCTGGTGCTACCTTCACCCGCGCCTACTCCACTATTCCTATCTGCACCCCTGCCCGCGCCTCTCTCCTTACCGGCGCATGGCCTACCGCTCACGGCTCCTTTTGCATTCCCTCCGCAGAGATCAACCGCGCTGCCCGGCGCGAACTTCCCACGATTTTTCAACTCCTCAAGACCGCCGGCTACCGCACCGGTTGGGTTGGTAAATACCATCAGGAACTTGAATGCCTCGAGCCAGGTCCAGGCGATGGTCTGGATGAATTTGTTCCCCTCTGGCACTACGAGACATACCGCGAAACACATGGAATCCCTGCCGAAGTCAAAACACACGGCATATTCGGCGACGAAAATACCACCCAATCCGCCAATCAGACTTCTCTCTCCTGGCAGGCCGATAACGTTATCCGACTCCTCGGCGACGGCACTTCCAGCCAGCCACAAATCATCCGCTGGGATCCCCCCGAGCCTCACCTGCCGTGTTGTCCTGTCAGCGAATTCGCTGCCCGCTATGACGCCTCCTCCATCCCCCCTTGGGAAAGTTTCCCCGACTCCCTTGAAGGAAAACCTGCTGCCCTTCGCCGCCAGCGTAGTCTCTGGGGTGTTGATGACTGGATCTGGGAGCAATGGGCTCCGATTGTTCGCCTCTACCACGGCATCATTACCGAGCTGGATCACCACATTGGCCGAGTTCTCACACACCTCGAAGCCTCCGGTCAGGCCAGCAACACCCTCGTTATCTACTCCACCGACCACGGTGATTTCTGCGGCGGCCATGGCCTCATGGACAAACACTTTAGTTTCTACGAAGATATTGCCCACATTCCTCTCCTTGTGCGTGCTCCCGGCCTCATTGCGGATGGCAGCAGATGCGAGGCCTTCGCCTCCGGCTCCATCGACATCGCACGCACGCTGCTTGCCGTCGCCGGCATCGAGGCTCCGCCTAGCTTCGTCGGCCACAATCTCGTTGACATGGTGGCCAACGGACACTGCCCCCGTGCTGTTGCCTATGCCCAATATTTCGGCACCGAAAGCGGTTCCTACTCCTGCCGCATGATCCGCGATGATCGCTATAAATTCGTCTATCACCCCGTCGGAGACACCCACGAATTTTACGACCTCCAGACCGATCCCGGCGAACTGCACAACCGCATTGCTGATTCCGCTCTCGCCCCGGAGATCACGCACCTAAAAGCCCGCCTCTGGGATGAAATGAGGGCATGTGGAGACCGGCTCGGTTCCCACTGGACGGAGATCGAACTTAACGGCAAGCCTCCCTTCGCCGCCCGCGTTGGACTCTAACCCCCCTTTTGTGCCGTCAGCACTTGGAAAAACAAGCAATCGAGCGTTACGATCACGACAAAGAGAAGGCCTATGAGTGCGTTGGCTTCAAAGAAAGCGCGATTGATTTTCTCGATTTTCAGCGTGCGGGCAATGCGATGTTCGTAGGCGAGAAGGAAGGGAATTAGGAGAAGGCCAAAAAAATAGAATTTTCCAAGATGGGCTGCGAGGCCAAAAAAAATCAGGGAAACTAAGACCAGCAGATGCAGCCATCCTGCCAATGAGAGGACGCGGGGAATGCCGAGCCAGACGACCATCGAGTAGAGTCCCTCCTTACGGTCGATCTCGACATCCTGCGTGGCATAGATCATGTCGAATCCCGCCACCCAGCAGAGGACACCTGCCGCAAGAATCAAAGGAGGCGTGGCAAAGGAGCCGGTAACCGCTAGCCATGCTCCCACGGGAGCCACGGAGAGCGCAAGACCGAGAAAAAACTGGGCAGCGTGCGTGAAACGTTTCGTGAGGGAGTAAAAAAAGATAAGCGCAAGGGCTATGGGCGAGAGAATAAAACAGAGCGGATTGAGAAAATGCGTGGTGAGAATAAAACAGAGAGAACTCACGATGCTGGCGGCAATGGCTGCTCCCTTGTCGAGAAGTCGATGGCGTCCAGCGGTTCGTGGATTGCGCTGATCAATTTCCCAATCAGCGATCCGGTTGAAGAGCATCGCCGCCGTCCGAGCAAAGATCATGCAGAGCAGAATCAGCAGAATACTCCGCCAGCTAGGCCACCCCCCATGGTGTGCCCTAGCCGCCACCAGCATCGAGCCAAGCGCAAACGGCAGCGCGAAGATCGTGTGGGAGAAACGGATGAACGTGAGAAAGCGGGAGATGGGATGGAATAACGAGGTCAAGGGATGAAGAGCGGAAATCAGAGAAATCAGGGTGTGTATCTGGAGAGAAAGAACTTTCACATCAGCAGTGAGACGCTGGGAAGTCAGCATTAAAGAGAGAGAATGGGGAGAGATCTGGAGTTCATGGGAAAAACGTTGTTACGCCATTTTTACAAAGTGATGAAATTTTCCTCTGGTCTCGGACGCATGTTTCAAAACCTCTTTCCCTCATTGTAAGCGGCCAGACACTAGCAATAATGCTCCTCCTGCTTCAGTAAAGAGCTGCCGCCAGCCGCCTCTCAAAACTCGTTACGAAGGCTGCCGCATGCTGGTGAAGGAGTTTCTACTCAACAGCTAAAAAGTGTTCATACACGGAATCGCCCCCTTTCGCGGTTAAGAGCCTGTCTGAAAATCAGGAAATGTCTCGCCCACTACATGACACTGGGAAGTGTCTGGGTAGACTTGGCGAAGCCTGCCTGAAAGGCGAGCCGAGCGGCAGCGAGCGCATCAGGAAGAAGGCGTCAGGGGTTTCGTGCTTTCTAAAAGCTGGCATTACTGCATTGGGAGCCCCGCTTCATACTTGTCCAGCTCCTCGCTGCGTTTCACATGGCGCCCGCCTTCAAAGGGCGTGGAGAGCCAGAGATCGACACTCCGTTTGGCGGTTTCGAGGGAAATCATCCGCTCTCCAATGGAGAGGACATTGGCATCGTTGTGCTGGCTGGCAAGACGGGCGGAGTCATCATTCCACGCGATGGCGCAACGTACTCCCTTGACCTTATTGGCAGCCATCGCTTCGCCATTGCCAGAACCGCCAAAGACGATCCCTCTCTCCGTTTCACCGCTTGCTACTTTTTCGGCGGCAGGAATGACCCAGAGTGGATAGTCGGTGGACTCGGTCGAGTAGGTACCGCAGTCCACAACGATATGCCCCTGCGTGCGGAGCATTTCCGCAATGGCTTCTTTGTAGTGATATCCGGCGTGATCGCTGCCAACGGAAATTTTCATCTCCGTTAGGTAGCGCGTCTTGGTTCATAACGCCAGCCCAGAAGAGGGATGCTAGCGGAAACGAAGGTTCAAGCTCTGTGGGAGCCGGATTTAACCTTCGATCGTATTGATTTCGACAGGTTCAACTTTCACCCCGAGATCTTCCAGCCAACTGATGGAGCGCTTAATCTCTCCACGCTCACCACTCAGTTCCAGACAGACTAGGCCGATTTCATCAGTGACACTGGCTTGGCGGACATTGGTGACAACGGCAAATTTATGGCCCAGTTCATGGACAATTGGGCGCGTGATGAGCTTCGCCGGATACATCAGCCAGAGACGAGTCGTTTCCATAGCTGCCACCATTCAAGGAACAGAGATAAAAAGCAAGCTGGTGATGCATCGTATCGCTCCTCAGAGTGAAATACTCCAAAAAGTCTCCGCGACTCTTGCCGATTTGTCGGTTAGCCTCTTGGCAACTGCTAACTCTCCACTCCTTGATCTCTTCCTCACACACCGCTGTTGCCCACGTTGCTCATGAAGGCCAGCAACGACGCCGTCTCTTCATTGGATGGTTCGCCCTGCTCCTCGCGCTGGCGGTTTATTGTACAGGTCTCGGCAGCGATCATCTCGCCACCAATGGAGATGAATTGCTCTATGCTCAGATTGCACGCCTGACGGCGGAGAGCGGGCAGCTCTTGCCACTCCAGTCACTCGATGAGAAGGCTCGCAATACCAAACCTCCTCTCCTCTTTTGGCAGGGAATCGTCTCGACTGGCTGGGGAAATCACTGGTCACTGGCTCGCCTCCGTGAGCCAAACGTCCTTGCCACTCTCTTGACCGCCGTATTGCTACTTGCTGTAGGATGGCGGCGTGCTGGCAACCCGGCACTCGGTCTTTCAGCAGCACTCCTTTTTCTCTGTTTTTTTAGCACCTATCGCTATGGACGCGTCTTTTTGACCAGTGCTCCGGAGACCTTCTGGCTCTTCCTCCCCTTTGCTCTGCTCCTCCTGCACCGAGAACCGCGTTTTCCTGAGGGTCTTTTCTGGCCTTGGATCTGGGGCGGCATGGTTGGTATCGGATTGCTGTATAAATCATTCGCCCTCGTGATCCCCGTGGCGGCGGCCCTCTCTCTCTGGCAGATGCGGGCTCGTCGCTGGAATCTGTGGGAATTTGTGAAGCGCGATCTCCTGCGGATTGCGATGATGGTCGTGGCAGCACTGCTGCTCTTTGGCCTCTGGCTCTGGCTTGATCCGAATCCTTCACATATTTTGAAAGACTTTGTACTTCGAGAGAATGTTGGAAAGTTCCACACTGGCGGTGAAAGCTATTGGCTCAACCTCCTCTGGGGCCAGTCGAGTCTCTGGCGCATCGTCGTTGCCTATCCGCTGAATGCCGGCCTCCTCGCCCTCCTTGTCACAGCTCTCTTCATGGATGCCGCAAAGCGCCGCCGTCACCTCAGTTCGATGGAAATTCTGCTCTGGATCTGGATGCTTGTGCTGGCACTCTTTTTCATTATTCCCAATCAACGTGATGAACGCTATCTCCTCCCAGCAATGCCTGCGCTCGCCCTGCTCATCGCACTCCGCCTGGGCCATTTGCCTCGCTGGATTTTCATGGTGACAATCGCCGCATCGGGCCTCGTGATTCTTGGGCTTCTGGGGCTCGGTTTTCTGCTCCAGCATAATGCGGCCATCGGCCCCCTCTATCCCCTTTGGGTAGCGCTTCCCTTAGCTGGTGGACTGGGCGTGATTACAGCAGGCCTTTTTCAGAAAGATCTCACACGCTCTCTTCTTGCCCCCTCTGTTCTCTCTGTCTATCTCGGCTACGCTCTTTTTCTCATTCCTCTGGATCATGGGCCCGGCCTCTTTACCGGTGCAGGGAGGGAAAGCGTCATCGACTGTGAAGTCTCTGTCCCTGCTAATTTCAACGCACGTGAGGAGAGCTATCGATTTCTCCTGCCGGGTGCAGTGATGAAGCCCTACGACCACTGGCGTCAACCACCCGCCTCCCGGTTCGTCGTTATCAGCCTTCCTCTCGATGCTCCAGCTCCACAAGGACTCATTCTCAGCAGACGTCTTAATATGATCGACCGATTCAGTGCCACCGAAACTCGAGATATGCTTCGGGGCAATATTTCCAGGAATCTTTTCCACTGGGACTGGCTGGTACAGCAGCCGGAGCCTGTAAAAGGTTAGGGGCTACACCTCTCTATTACTAAATCTCCGTCATCAAATTTTTCTCAAAAGCGTCAATACCATAATCCAAATGTTGCCTAACCACTGCGTGACCATGACCGCCCTCATGATGATGGTCGGTATTTCGGTGCTGGAGGCCCAAACCAGCACGCCTATCAGCACAACCAATACGAATATGGTCGGGTTGGCGTTGGCTGCGGTCCCGTGTCGGGCTGCCCAACAGGAACCATCTGCGATGGAATCATCGTTTGAGGTCTCTGTTAAACCACGCGAGGTGCCGCCTTATTTCTGGGGCGTGAACACCCCGATGTTGTTCGCCATGGGACGCATGGGACAATCGCCCACTTGGTGGAAAAACGATCCACTTCTGGAGTTGGTGCGTGACATGCACTACCAGCATGTGCGCGGCCCGGACGGAACGCCGGCCAATTATTATCTCTGGCGCGATGGCGGAGGGATGGATCCGCAGGATCCGCGTTTCCTGCATTACTACACCAAGGAAAAAATGGAGATGGCCGGGATGGTCACCCGCAAGCCCGGTTGGACGGGGCTGTTTTTGAAGGATGTTTACTGGCTGTCCGAACAGCTTCATATCCCGTGCGTGTTCGCGCTCAACGTATCGTCGCAGGACGTTCCTGAGTTGAAAGCAGAGGTGCAGCAGATTCGGACACTCACTCAGCAGCCGATCAATCTGGAATTGGGCAACGAGCTGTATGCGATGGACAATAGCGTCGCCTTTCCCACCGTCCGGGATTATGTGGCCAAGGCGCAGCAGATTTCCCAGGCCGTCCACCAAATCGACTCCAAGATCAAGATCGGCATCGTGGCCGTCAGCCCGGAGATGGAAGATCGGGTGCTGAAGACGCCGTCAAATGCCACACTCCAGGATCGGCGCGTGGATTGGGAGAGCACGCAAGCTGGCCGCATCATGGTCTGGAACAAGACGCTGGCGGATCATCCAGAGATCTATGATGCGGTGATCGTCCATGTGTATGCGACAGTGCCCAATGTGGAGCATCTCACCGCCGACGGGTTGATGCAGTACCTGTTTGCTTACAATGAGGCGTCGCGAGACGGGGTGCTGCGGCTAGGGAAGATGTGTCCTGGAAAGGAATTCTGGATCACGGAATGGGGCATTCTGCCTGCTGTCATGCTTCGGGAAAAAGACCCGGTGCGCAAGGGACAGTTGCAGTTCATGAAAACACCGGGCGTGGCAGTTACTTACATAGATCGGGCGCTCCAGATGCTTGACACCGGGTTGGTGACCCTGAACACATCGTGCGGCGTCATCGACCCGCAGGGCTTCGGCATGGTTCAGTACCAGCAAACGGGGGGTCCCCACGGAACGAAGGAATTGGTGAAATTGCCCAATTATTATGTGTTCAAGGCACTGGGGGAACTGCTGGCAGAGAACAGAACGTACTATCCGATCAGGCTGCAACATGGTGGAACACGGGCCGTGCCGCTACGGTTTACCACGGGAGTGACGGTGGAATTGGCGGATACGGCAGCCTGGGGGTTTGGAGATGCTCAGGGGATGCGCAAGGTTGTCTTGATCAACCGCACGGATCAACCGGTGACGGTGGATTTGAGTGGCTGGCAACTGCGCCCCGTCTGGCAATATGGCGGCGCGAATCCCATCCCGGAGTTTTTGACACGCACCGGGCTGTGGACGGACGCTCCCAAGGATGTCCCGCTGCCCGTTTGTGCGATGGTTGACGATTCCCCGACGATAACGTTGCCTCCCTATTCCATGACGATTGCCCAGGTGAAGCCGGTGGGCACCCCCGTCTCGCACGTGACGGAGTGACGAGGGAGGACTCGAGTTTCGGCGCGCTCCTCCGTTTTTTCCGGACGAACTGGCGAAACCGCGTTGCTACGGGGAGAGCATCCGTTTATGCATCTCTTTTTCTCATAGGGTTCTTTCCCCCCTTCATCGTAAAATATCCGGGTTAGGAAAACACTGATTTCATCGCAGGGAGACTGTTGTGGTAGGAATGGGGAATTGTTGATTGTTGATCTCGGGGTTCTTGGTTCGGAGTTCAGGACTGACTTCTGATCTCCGACTTCTGACATTTGATCTCTCTTCGCTTCACGCCTTGAAAAACATTCCATGGATCTTCAGCAGTCATCATGGGATGAAATCAGCGTTTCCTTAAGGCACCCAGCCAAAGATAGAAAAAACAGAGAAGAAGATTATTCATAATTTTTGCAACAGAACCCGCTCAAGGACGGGCGTCCAAGAGCATCCCATTACCAACCATAAATTGATTGGAGTAAGGGTAATGATGTTTGTGCTGTTTTACCTTCGGAGTTGATAAAACGCGTTCCATTTGTTTTTCTGGCACCAACTGGCTCAAATCAGCCGAGTCACGTCACCCTTATTGGGTTGTGACAGAAGTCCGGTAGTGATTATCGTCATCATTGACTGTATTACAGATGGGAAAGAGACCTTCTCCGCACGAGGTGCGGATGATTAATTGAGGATCAAGCAATTTGTGATTGGAATTCCCATTCGCTACTTTACCTGCAATCATTTGAATCAGGGTCGCAGCTGCCATTTCCCCGATTTTTTCAAGAGGTTGTTGAATACTCGTTAGGTGTAGGCCCATTGCCTGATACAAGGCGGAATCATCATTGTCATACCCGATGATTACCACATCCTCTGGCACTCGGAGTCCGGCATTTCGTAGAGCCATGAAAACTCCATGTGCGATGGCATCTGTCATGCAGACAATGCTGTCAAAAGCGTGTTCTGATTTTTTTTCGCCTTTTAGCCATGAAGTGGTTATTTCATAGGCATGTTTGTCGAAATCTTTACTACCGACTTCGCTTTCCAAAATATTGCTGGTGGGAATTTTGTAGTCATGCAGGGCATTCAGAAAACCTTTTCGTCGATCTGTATGCACTGTGTTGTTACTCCAAAATCCAATAAGTGCGGGTTTGCGGTAACCTTGTAAAATTACATGCTCTGTTGCTTGATACATTCCCTTCACATTATCTGTCATCACACAAGGGAACGAGTATCCCCCGACATAACGATCTAAAAAAACGAGTTTCTTTTTCCACTGTTGCAAATCGGAAAGGAGCTGGAGGAAATTCTTATTCTCCGTCACAAAACCATCTGGATAAAGCAGAATTCCATCCACCTTTTGTTTGGATATTTCCTTCAGAAGCGTGATTTGCCTGAGAGGATCACCTCCATTGTATGTAAGTAAAACACGGAAGCCCAGTCGGGAAGCTTCGTTTTCAATGCCTTGAAAAATCCTCGCCATATTGCGGGATTCAATGGTCGGCATTATTACACCTAGAATCTTGGTAACTTTCTCATCATAAGCAGTTTTTTTTTGGATTTTTGCGAGAAATGTTCCTTTTCCTTTGAAGGATTCCAAGATGCCTTCATTTCTCAAATCCTGAAGCGCCTTTCGAATGGTTACACGACTGATGGAAAACTTTTGCATCAACTCGCTTTCTGTCGGGATCATGCAACCAACGCTCATTCCGGAAAGCAGACCTTCGATTTCGAGGCGAACTCGTTTATAGAGGGGGAGCATATCCATGAGGGGTGTAGATGGCATAGTTCGTTTACTGGCTACTGTTACTCCGTACTTAGTATTACCTGTATAGGGGTAAGTATTTTCCCCTATCCATGCTTGTTTTCATTCCTTTTGTCATTTCTGCTGATAGTAAGGGTCGTTGCATGCCGTAGGCGATTTGATCCAGCGTTTTTGCAGAGAATTGTTCACCCGCGAGAAAGCGAAATCGGAAGGTTTGTTCGCCTCGGTCGCTATACACAGCGCGGAGATCTGTTCTCTGATGAGGATCGTGGCAGGCAAGTACTGCCCCCCGTAGTAACGTGAGCCCGATTTTTTGGGCTTCTGCATCTAGGGCATAAACTTCTGGTGAAATTATCGCAATATCAGAATCTTGCATACGCAGGTGAGTCCAGTCTCTTAACGGCAGTTCTCTTCCATCAAGAGGGCGCACGAGTGAACCTCCCAGAATGCCATCTTCTCTCTCGATTATTTCTGGCAGATTCCATTCTATTTTTAGAACACGTTTTTTTTCTGCCCAAGAAATTCTCAGATACCATTCGATCCAGGATGCCTCCTGATATATTCTCCATTCGGATAAAAGCTCGCTGCCGCCTATTATTCCTCGTTGCATGAGAGATGCCATCAATGGCCCTTGGTCGAGTAGATGGGGCTCTTCCCATCGGGCAATGATTTGGTTCTTGCGTTCATATCGACTGATCCCATGGCTCCAGGTATCCGTTGGATCATCGTAAAGAGATAAGATTGGCAGTGATAAACGTTGTAGCCCCGGAAATTCTATACCATCGGCAGTTCGTTTGAGATCGAGCGAAATACCTTGTTTGTTCCGAATAGATGAAATGGTTCCGAGAACACGATTTTCGATGTAATTTTCTCCGGAGTTTGTATTTACGATGCGAAATATTTTTGTTTCTCCCGGTGACGCTTTCACTCGGAAGGTCAGACGTGTTTGAGTGTGAGGAGGTTCGTTTGAAGTCCCAGCCTCTGCATCAATGATTTGGAATGCCACAAGTTGATTTCCCTCGTCCACAATCCCCCATGAGGCATCCCATGGCGTCCACTCTAACCATGGCTCGATTTCTACATAATCATCAAATTTCTTGCCGGATGCATTGAGAAAAATGAGGCGGTGATATGCATCATCTGGGAATTTTGCAATGATGCGTCGCAAGGCTATGGCCCCTTCTTCGTCTGCTATGGCGATAGCCTGTCCTAATTGAGCTTCGACTTCACGGTAAGCAGTTGGAAGGCAGGTTCCGCCCAAAGTGTCATGAAAATGGTGGAAACAAATTCGTTTCCAAGCTGTTTCCAAAGATTCTTTTACACAAGGATCGGCCTTGCTGGGTGATAGGTTTACGGCCAGTTCCGCCTGCGCCATGGAATGTTCGGCGTGTTTCAGTAGTTTTTTTACGCGATGATGGACTGAGTAACAGCCGATGGCGTGCTGTTGAAGTTCACCGACGACGAGAGGCAACTTTCCAAAATCTTTTTGAATGGCGGCAAAGAATTGATCAGGCGAGGAAAAGATGATTTTCGTATCGGGAAAATGGGTTTGATGTTCGCGACACCAATTGATCATTTTTTGAGTAGGCCCACCACCGTGATCGCCAATGCCAACAAAGCACATGGTGTGATTCACTTCTTCCGGCAATTGGGTGAGGGATAATTTGATGACGGATTCTTCTGCATTGCAGTTATAGCCATCGGCGATGCGAAACACTACGATCTCCGGCCCATTCGCCTGTTCCTTCCAGCGGAAAAGGCGTGACGGGAGAGGCATCTCCTGTGCACTGGGACGCATCATGACATAGTACGATTGACCTGCTTCTGAAATGTAGCGAGGAAATGTCGCCGCATGCCCGAAGCTATCCACGTTGTAGGCGACTTTAGGAAAGTCTCCAAAATGCTTTGTGAAAAATTCTTTCCCGAGATCAATCTGTTTTTTTAATGCAAAACCACTCGGTTGATTGCAATCCGGCTGGATATACCAGCCACCCACCACACTCCAGCGACCTGCTAGGATATGAGTGTGAATACGCTCGAATAACTCTGGATCTATCTGCAAAATCTTTTCATACACCCAAGCCTCGCCGCGCGTGTAGATGATATCAGGGTTTTCATCCAGCAAATCGCAGATATAGCGGCAGGTATTAAGTATCTCATCCAGTCCATCCCTCCAAGACCAGAGCCAGATGGGGTCGATATGCGAATTGAGGACAAGGTGAACAGTTTTCATGTGATCGATATGTATTGCTTGCAAGACATATAAGCATTGAGACAAGTACATGTCAAGATGGCTTTTGCCCTTAATTTTTTAGCTCATCCAGCCAGACTTGCTGCTGCTCTCCATCCAGAGCCTGACGAGTTTCCTTCGTTAGCGGTTTCGTCAAGCCAAGGTAACGGGAATGGAGTCCGCAATCCTTTTCGTCGTCGGCTTCGAGAACCGGAGGAAGTCTGATAGTCGTTCCGCCCAATTGAGCCTGAAACGAACCGGCTTTCGTCACTCCCAATGTACTGAAGCTCAGTCC
>VFSW01002782.1_pt1 | contig 26368 bp, 20 predicted proteins | sample 5358111 | NCBI WGS metagenome assembly VFSW01 (sample SAMN11554181, study PRJNA540505) | mine drainage metagenome | isolation source: sediment from site ElyBrook_90M | place: USA: Ely Copper Mine, Vershire, VT | collected 2017 | reverse complement strand
GACCATCCCCGTCGTCAGCGTCCCGTCCGCGCTAGACTGGAGTGACCAAATAATGAACATAACCCGGCTCCTCGCAATGTTTCTGTTCCTTTCGTCCGCCGCAAGCGCGGAGGTGCTAACTTTAGGACCCAGTACGCAGGCGGTTACTTTTTCCGGGACGGGAGTCGACCTGACGGGAGCGGGAACCTCGAGCCTGTCCTGGGGCTCATGCAATTATGACGGGACGAATACGACGTGTATCGTCTCCGGTCCATATACCGGACCGGGAACTGGCGGCACTTATAGCTTTGCTTTGGTTTATCCCGGGAACGGCGCTTCGCCGATGGGCGCGGTCGCTTCGCCGCCGGGAAGCGATCTGGTGTACTTCACCCTAACGTCCGGATCGCTCAGTTTCACGATCACGCCCAATGGCGGCGCCCCGGTGCGCTTTTACGATCTCACGGAGCAGCTTTTCTTCTCTCCCTCAACGGATTCCTGCGCTGGGGTGAGCACCTGCAGCGTTGGCGCGGTCGGCGTGACCGTTGGCGGCACAATCACGGGACCCTTGAACGGAACGTTCGATACGACGCCGGTAATCAACCCCGGTGGAATAGTCACAGCGACAGCTTATGGCGGCTACAAGACGATCGCGCCGGCGACATTCATCGAAATCTACGGCCTCAATTTATCCACGACTTTTTATCTCGATTGGTCCAGTGCGTTTAACGGCCCAAAAGCGCCGGCATCGCTGGGTGGGACCACCGCAACGGTCGGCGGCTTGCCAGCTTACGTTGAGCTTTCCAGTCCGCACCAAGTGAACCTCCTGGTACCCTCGGGAGTACCGACCGGCCAGCAAAAGGTGGTAATCACCACGGCGGGTGGACCAAGCATCGCGACAACGGTGACAGTGAACGCGATCGCAGCGGGAGTTCTCGCTCCCGGTGTATTTAAGGTCGCCGCGGGCCAGTACGCTTTCGCGGTTTTTCCGGATAACAAAACATATGTCCTTCCGCCTGGCGTCGGTCGTGGCCTTAAGACCGCGCGGGCCAAGCCCGGCGATATTATTATTCTTTACGGGAATGGATTCGGGCCGGTCACGCCCGATCTTCCGGCGGGAACGCTTGTGGAACAAAGTAATACGCTACCTTCCTTCGAAGCCGCCTTCGCGGGCGTGCCGGCTACCGTTCAGTTCGCCGGTTTGGTCCAGAGTTATACCGGTCTTTATCAGTTCAACGTCGTCGTTCCCAATGTTCCCGCCAGCGACACGACGCCATTTACCTTCACAATCGGCGGTACGGCCGGCGCGCAGTCGCTCTTACTGCCCGTCGGAAACTAGGTTCGCCAGCGGGTTGCGGGTATAGGGTATTCGGCCATTACACCAAGTAACCTCCGCAGTTCTTCGACAGGCTGCGGCCGGTGGGCCGTTCTGGGTCTGGCCGGCGCGCGGTTTTGCAGCCGGTTTTTTGAGGAGCCTTCTCTATCCCTTGGGGCCTGCCGGCTTCCGGCGTTGAAGGTATTTCCAATGACTGCGTTGCGCTGGGAGTGACGGGTTATTCGCCAAGAGTCATCGTATCGCCGCCGGCGACGGCGTGTTTTTCTTTGAGCGGATCGAGGAAAGGTTCGCAGACCGCGAGCGGGGGAAGGATTGCGGCGCTGAGTTCGGCCACCGTCGTAAAGCGCGATTCGCGTTCGATCGCCAGGCAGCGGGCCAGGATGGCGCCGACGGCGCGCTGAGTTTCGGTGACGCCGGAGAAGGAGAATCGCTCGCTGCGCATGGCGTCCATCCGCTCGTGAAAAGCCCGTCCCGTTAAGCGGACGCCGCCGGTGAGCGTCTCAAGGACGATGACGCCGAGCGAGTAGACGTCGGTGCGCTCGTCCACCTCCTCGCCCGCGAACTGCTCCGGCGACATGTATCCGGCGGTGCCGAGGGCGACACCGGCGGCGGTCAGGGTTCGCGTGTCGGCAAGATCGAGCTCGCGCACTTTCGCCAGCCCGAAGTCGAGGATTTTTGCGATGCGCGTCCCTCCGGCCGGGCCGGTAACGGAGGCGGTGATCAGGATATTCTCCGGTTTCAAATCCCGATGGAGAACGTGGGCATCATGGGCGGCGGAAACGGCGGAAAATACGCCTTCGAGCAGCGGCCCCGCTTCGGCGGGCGGCAGGCGGCGGCGCTCGCGTAGCTCGTGGCGCAGGCTGACGCCCTTCACGTATTCAAGAACGAGATAAGCGCCGTCTCCGCTCAGCTCGCCGTAATCGTAAAGCCGGACGATGTGGGGATGGTCCAGGCGCGCGGAGGCGCGGGCCTCGCGGGCGAAACGGCGCAGGGCGCGGGAGTTGCCGAAGAGAGCGCCGGTCATCACCTTGACGGCCACGGTCCGGTTCAGCCGCAGATCGTGCGCTTCGTAAACGGCGCCCATGCCGCCTTTTCCGATGACGCGATCGAGACGATACTTGCGGTCTACGACGCGTTCGACGGGAAGGGTGAGATCGAGTTCGGCGCCATCGCGCCCGCAGACGGTGAGCGCGCTGTCGTAGCACGTTCCACAGACCGGACACTCCTTCACCAGGTTCATGCGATCCGGCTCCAGGCGGGCGAGCACGTCGCGCTGAGTGAGCTTCTCGCGGCGGACGCGCTCGCGCAGGCCGAGGTTTTCATAGACCACGCCGATTTGGGCGGCGAGGGCTTCGAGCAGCGAGCGGTCCTTGGCTGTATACGGCTCCTCCGATTTCTTCTCGCCCAGCAGAAGCAGGCCGATCAGCTTCTGTTCGCTCGAAAAGATGGGGACAAGCAACTCGGCCGGTTCTTCGACGGAAAGGTCGGAGTGCGGCAGGCGTTTGACCAGGTCGTGCCAGGAGTGGGCGCGGCGGGTTTCTTCGAGGAGGAGCAAGACTTCGCTGAGCGCGGGAAAATGGCGGCGCTCGGAGCCGGAGCCGAGGGAGGAATAGGCAAGGGAGAGACTCCCGCGGTGGTCGTCGCGATACATTACGGAAATCCAACGGGCGTGCAGAGTGGCCGCGATCTCGTCGCTGAGCGCGCGGGAGATTTCGGGGATGGAATCGAAACGTTGAAAGCGTTCGATCTGGCGGAGGAACACCTGCTCCCGGTCGTAGCTTTCACGGAAGAAGCGGCGGTCGAGGGCTAGGCTGATCGGTTCGCGGAAACGCAGGCTGAGTAGAGCGGCGGCAAGCAACGCGACGTTCGTTTTGGCCGAGCCTTCAAAGAGCAGTTGACCGACGGTGCGGTCCGGATGAAGCGCGAAGATGACGATCCAGCTCACGATGGGCAGCGCCGCCAGCAGACGGAGCATGTTCTTGGCGAGCAGGTACTGAATACCCAGGCGGATGAAAACGCGCACGCCCATGACGCGGTGTTTGACGATCGCGTAGGTGGCCGAGATGGGAGCGATGACGGCGAAGGCGTTCGCCGCGTTGAGCGCCGGGGCGAAGTCTCCCACCCCGCGCACCTTGCCCAACGCCTGGGCGATCCCCCAGGCGGAAGCGACGGCGACTTGCGGCGCGGCGGCGGCCGCCATGCCCCAGCCGACCCAGCGGATGCGGCGGCGCGCGTCGGCGCCGGCGAGGGCGCGATAGTTTCGAACGACGACGAGAATGGTGCCCGCGAAGCAGAGGGCGGAAAGGAGGTTGATCAACGGGTTGAGCAGCGTGTCCTGCGCATGGATCAGAGGGCGATTGGCGGCGGCGAATCCGAGGGCCGCGTCTCCGCCCACGGCTTGCAGAACGCGGTAAGCGCCATTGGGAACCGAGAGGGCGAAACCGGCGGCGGTGAGAGAGCGGACGGTGGCGCTCCAAAAGCGGCTGACCGGGACTTCGGCGGGGAAGCGCGCGAAGAAACGCAGCATGTAGACCAGATGCAGCGGGCGGACGGTGTAAAGCAGGAACGCCGCCGTCCACCACGGACCGTATAGCATTCCGGTGGACGGGACCATGGCGAGGAAAAGGCCGAACGCCGCGCCCAGCGCTTGCGCGACGAACGCCCGGCGGGCGGTGGGATCGTCGGGTTTTTGATAGGCGAGGATGAGCGACGTCGACCAGAGGACGGCGAAGAAAAGCATGGAGACGGCGAAGACGCCGAGGCCTTCGCTGTCGCCGGCGATGCGGTTGGTGAGATAGACTTCGACGGCCGTGCCGCCGCGTTCGACGGCGACGGTGTACAGCGCCCCAGGAGGCAAGGCGCGGAGGCTCCAATCGGGACCGGCGAGGGCGGCGCGCGGATCTCCGTCGAGCGAGACGATGCGATCGCCAACCCGCAGCAGCTTCGTATCGCCGTTTTCGCGATCGACGGACGCGATAAACCAGCCTCCGGCGCGTTCGGAGGCTTGAAAGGCCGGCACTTGCTTCCGCATGCCCACGCGGACAGCGTTCCAGACAGGGACGACGCAAAGGATGGCCAGCAGGATCTCCACCGCCAAGGCGCACCGGAAGAATCGGGACCGGGTGCGCCCGGCATCGCCAGCCAGCGCCCGCGCGACGGGATTCATTGGATTTAAGTATAGGCTTTCAGGATGGATGCCCGGCGCCGATGGTGTAGACGGCGGCTTCGCGGAGGCCGTCGACGCCGAGGAAGGCGTTCAGGCGGGAATCGGGAAAACCTCCGATGCACAGGCTGGCCAATCCGGCTTCGGCGGCGAGCAGGCAGAGCGATTGGCCGATGTGGCCGGCTTCGAGCAGCAGATGGCGATAGCCGCGTGGACCGTATTTGGTTTGCGTGCGCGAGAAAACGGCGGTGAGGAAAAAGACGGCGCCCGCCGAGTCGAAATAATGTTGATCGGCGAGGACGGAGGCGAGTTCGCCGGGTTGCGCCGGTCCGCGAAGGGCTTCCAGGGCGTGGTTCAGGACGTTGTAATGGAACAGGCCGGGGTCGAGGGAATCGACATGTTGAGCGAGGACGTACACTTCCAACGGGAACAAGGCTCCTGCGGACGGAACGCCGCGGAGATGGACGGGGCCGACACCCGGCAAGCGTTCCGTTCGCGTGATCCCATAAGCGCCTTTGAGTAACGTCGACAGAGTGGCGAACGGCAGAGGACGCGGGGCGAAGGCGCGGCAGGAACGGCGCGAGGCCAGCAGCCGGGAAAGCGAAGTATCTTGGGGCGCGGGCAATGCGACGGCCGGGCCTCCGCTCTGTTTGTATTCGACCTCGTAAGGCGTTTCGGAGGCCGAAGGATTCACCCACGGCTCGGAGTTCAAATGGAAGAGCAAGGAGAGTGAGGAGGCGTCGTCGGCGCGGAGCATGGCTTATTCTAAGACACCGGCGCCGGTGGGGCGCCGCGTTCTGACCGTGATCGATGTCCAGGATTTCAATAGCGTCGGATTTCACCCAATCGACAACGACATGGGGAAGTGGGGAAAGCGAAAGCTCGCTTGTGCCTGCACGGTGGCCGGGTCTGCCTCTGCGCGGTGCGGCTTGGAGGGAACGAATGCGCTGATAGATATTCCGACGAACGCGCATCGGTCCTGGAACATACGTTCAAGCCGTGCGTCCATTTGGGAACGACGGCGGACGATTCGCTCACGTCATATACAAGCCGCCGTTGGGATGGATGGTTTGGCCGGTGATGTAGCCGTTGCGGGCCAGCATGACTACGATTTCGGCGACCTCTTCGGGCCGTCCGAATCGTCCCACGGGAATTCGCGCGGGCGTGGCGTTTAAGTTCGCGGTCACCATATCGGTTTCGACCAATGCGGGCGAGATGGCGTTGGCCGTGATGCCCTCCTTCACCAGGGCGGAGGCGAAGTAATGCGTCAGGCCCAACATTCCGGCCTTCGACGCGGCGTAGTGGGCGCCGACGATGCCCCCGATATGAGCGGCCACCGAGGAGAGATTCACGATGCGTCCCCAACCGGCGGCGCGCATCGCCGGGACCGCGGCTTGAGTGAGCAGGAAGCAGGACTTGAGATTCATATCGATCAGCTCGTCCCAGTCGTGTTCGGTGATCTCCTCGATCGTCTGCACGCGTGCGATGCCGGCGTTGTTCACCAGGATCAGCGGCGGGCCCAGACGCTCGTTCGCTGCGTCGAGGAGGCGGCGGATGCCGGCGGCGGTGGAGACGTCGGCCTGGACGGCGACGGCTTTGCGTCCCATTTCCGTCACGGCTTCCGTCACCTGTTCCGCCTCCCTTTGACGGGAACGGTAGTTGACCACGATGTCGGCGCCCTCCCGCGCAAGAGCGAGGGCGATGGCGCGGCCGAGGCCGCGGCTGGCGCCGCTCACCAGGGCGGCCTTGCCGGTCAGTGCGTCGTTCATATTCGAGGCCATTTTATGACAAAGGCGCCGAACGGCAATTCGAGCCGGAAAAACCCCAGCGCGGGAGCCTGAGTTATTTTGCTCAGAGGCGCGTGTTTTGACGCAGGGGCCGGCCGGCGGCCCGTTGATTTCAAGGCGGCTGCGATTGGACATTTATCTGCTTTACCGGAGGGTAGAGCCGCGGCATTGCGGCGGAAGGGAAGACGGGCATGAAATTCGAGCACATACTTTTTCCCATCGATTTTTCGGAGCGCACCGAGTTACTCGTTCCGGCGGTCGAAGCGATCGCGAACCGCTTTGGATCGCAAGTCACTTTGTTTCATGTATTCGAGATCCCGGCCGCCTGGTACGGCAACGCGGACGCGCCGCTGATCAATACCGATTGTCTGAAGGTTTTCTCCGAATCCGCGAAGCGGCGTCTGGACGACTTTCGGATTCAGATACCGGAGAGCAGATTACAACGTGTGATCGCCGAGGGCGAGACCGCCGCGCACATCGCGGATTGGGCCAAGGACAACGGCGTCGATCTCATCATGATGGGAACGCACGGATACGGGCGCGTCCGTGGGCTGCTGCTTGGATCGGTCACCGCCAAAGTACTTCACGACACCGCCTGCCCGGTGTGGACGGATTCTCTTTTACACGCGCCCGCCGGGAGCCGGACGCGGGGCGTTTCGAATATTCTGTGCGCGGTGGACGCGGGCGAAGAAGGGGTGGACATACTACGGTTCGTAGCGGGGATAGCCAAGGAGTTTCAGGCCGATGTACAGGTGGTTCATGCCGTGCCGGGGGCCGAGGCTCCGCCGAGTCCGTATTCCGGTTCCGCGCTGCAGCGGTTTTTGATGGACACGGCGGAGGAGGAACTCGCCCGGCAACAGCGCGCCGCCGGGACAAACTTTCCCACGCTCCTTCGCCGGGAGTCCATCTCGAAGGCCGTCGCCGAAACCGCGCTACAGACGAACTGCGATCTGGTGGTGATCGGAAGAGGGAAAACGCGGGAGGGGCTGGCGCGGCTGCGTACGCAAGCGTACCAGATTCTTCGGGACGCTCCGTGCCCAGTGGTCAGTTTCTCGGCGCCCCACCGCGAGGAAACTTCTCCTTCTCCCCATGCGGCGTCGTCGGAAAGCATGCCCGCGGAAGTGGGCGCAGGATTGCTCCACTAAGTTGAAGGCTATGCGAAACATTCAGCTTTTGCTTTTTGCGTTGCCCGTGATATATACGGTGCCGGTGGCCTCGCAGCCGGCGGACACGGTGATTCCCGAGAGCCACTTGAAGCGTTTCCAGCCATTGCCGGCGTTCATGGGCAGCGCGCGAAACCCGGCGACGGAGGACAAAATCCAATTGGGCCGGATGCTGTACTACGACCCGCGGCTTTCCGCCGATCAGAAAATTTCATGCAATTCCTGCCACAACCTGGACAAATACGGAGCCGACACGGGCAGCGTTTCGGTCGGGTTCAAGGGACAGTTGGGCGGCCGTAATTCCCCCACCGTGTACAACGCGGCGGGGCATCTTGCGCAGTTCTGGGATGGACGGGCGGTGGACGTCGAAGCGCAGGCCAAAGGACCGGTAATGAATCCGGTCGAAATGGCGATGACATCGAGCGAACGCGTGGTCGCGACGTTGGCGTCGATCCCCGAATACGTGAGCATGTTCGAGAAAGCCTTCCCGGGCGATCCGAACCCCGTCACCTTCGACAATATGGCCAGCGCGATCGGAGTGTTTGAACGGGGGCTGGTTACTCCGTCGCGATGGGATACATTTCTCGAGGGCGACGCTTCGGCGCTCACGTCCGCCGAGAAGGCCGGATTCAACGCTTTCTACGGCGCGGGTTGCGCGGCCTGTCACACCGGAGCTTACCTTGGCGGCACGCAGTACCAGCGATTGGGGCTTGTCAAAGCGTGGCCCAATACACACGATCCCGGCCGGTTTACGGTAACGGGAAAGGAAGCCGACAGGAACGTGTTTAAGGTGCCCTCCTTACGAAACATCGAGAAAACCGGGCCTTATTATCACGATGGGTCGGTGGCTACTCTGGACGAGGCCATCCGCAAGATGGGCGAGTATCAATCCGGAACGAAGCTCGATCCGCGGAGCGTTGACTCGATAAAAACGTTCCTTCGCAGCCTGACCGGCGAAATTCCGGTGGACTACATCCGAAAGCCTACCCTGCCCAAGAGCACGGACACCACGCCGAAGCCGCTGGGGAAATAGCGTTCCGCGCTATGGCTCATTCGAAAAGCGAGGTCCCACGATACGAAACCGGTTCGGCGCGGGCCGCGTCTTCGCGAATGGTGCTATTACCCGTCACTTCGAGAGACGAATCGCGCGGGGAGAACGCCTGACGCCGGCGCGCGCCGTGATTTGGTTTCCCCGGACCGCAGTTGTGCCTGCCCTTTGGATCCTGTGCATCTCCGGATTGGCCTTCGCCCAATCGGCAAGCGCGCCTGGCTCCATTGAAGGAACCGTCGCGGACGAATCCGGATCCATGGTGGCGGGCGCGATCGTCACGTTAGAAACCGCCGCTTCCACGCACCAACGTACGGCAAGCACGGACCAAGCCGGATCCTTCCTCTTCTCCGCTGTGGAGCCCGGAAACTACAAGGTCACGATCTCCGCCGCTGGATTCGCGGCTTGGACGGCGGAGAGCGTGGCCGCCGCTTCGGGCGGACCTCCAACGTCGCTCGCCGCCCTGCTGAAGGTGGCCGAGGTGTCCTCGTCGGCGAACGTGACTCTTCCACCGCACGAACTGGCCACCGAGCAAATAAAAGCCGAGGAGAAGCAGCGCGTATTGGGCGTATTTCCGGATTTCTTCGTCAGCTATGTGCCGAATGCGGCGCCGCTGACGGCGGCGCAGAAATTTCAACTGGGCTGGAAAACCATGACCGATCCGGTTGTGCTCATCGACACCGCGATCGGTGCGGGAATCGAACAGGCGCGGAACATCTACCCCGAGTTCGGCCAGGGAGCGGGGGGATACGCGACGCGTTTCGGGACCTCCTACGCCGACCGCGTCAGCGGCCTCCTCGTTGGCCATGTGGTTATGCAGTCGATCTTTCATCAGGACCCCCGTTACTTCTATAAGGGCGTCGGCAGCCTCCGTTCGCGGGCGCTCTACGCCATCGGAACGGCCTTCGTCCGCAAGGGCGACAACGGGCGTTGGCAGCCGGATTATTCCGACGTCCTGGGAGGCTTGGCGGCCGGCGGGATTTCGTCGTTGTATTATCCGCCCACCTCGCGGCCGGGGCGGCGGCTTGCCGACGACGTTTTGCTCGGATTCGGCAACCGGGCGGCAAGCAATCTGCTGCATGAGTTCGTTTTCCGCAATGTTTCCACCCATGTGCCTAAATTCGGCGCCGGGCAGCGCGTTCTGCGCGAAGGAACGCCGGTATCGCTGGTTTCGGTGGAGGACTGGAGTTCGAAGAAAGTGGAAAACGGCGGTCCGGTTGTCTTCATGCTGGCCAGCGATGTTTCCGCGGACGGCGTCGTCGTCGCGCCCGTCGGCGCAAAAGCGTGGGGCCAGGCAAGTTTCTCTCACCAGGAGGCCGGCGCCGGCGCGGCGATGCGCGTGGGAATCGAGCGCGTCCGCCTCAGGGTGGGAAATACGGATGTGCCGCTCCGAAGCACCCAGTTTCGCAAGGGCGACGGCGCATTGGAATATCATCGGCTGGAAAACTCCGGCCGGATCGCCATTGTCCTGTACGTGGCCCACGATGTCCGGCTCCCGCCGGCGGAGTAAACGCCGTTACGACCGGCGTCCGGCCCCCTTTGGGCGGGCGGTTTTGTCGCGAAGAGTCAGCGTTTTGCCATCCGTTTCGCCTTCGCGGGGCATCACGACCGCGGGGTTATCGATGGTCACCTTCGAGCCGGCAACCTCCACCGCGTCGCCTTTGGCAAACGTGAAACCTTGCTCGGTTACATAACTGGCCGGTCCGAGATGCACCTCGATCGTTCCGGCGTCCGTCTTCACCATAAGGTGAACTCCCATGGTCCCTCGACGCCCGGAGGACTGGGGATGAATCACGTCTTCCACCGTACCCTTGATGTTCGTTTCGGTCGAGGTGTCGTAGCGCGGCATCCTCATGCCCTGAGTCGCCGGTTGGGCGACGGATGGGACTGAGACGATCCATGCGGCCGCCAGGAGGCAACCGAACTTTGCAAGCGATTTCATAGTTTCTCCTTCATGGGGGGCAAGGAGTAGCGGGGCGCCGCATGCGCGGAAACCGGCCTCCCCTCGCGGACCTCCCTTCAATTCCGGAGCATGTTGGGGGCCTTGTCCGGCTCTTTCAAGGCGGGGCGCCCGGTTGGCCGGAGGAGCGGCCTGTAAGATAAAGGGAATGAGCCAGGCCGCCGGCCACCCCGAGGAAACGGTCCCACTGACGGGCTTGACCGGCGCCGAGGCTGCGCTGCGCCTTCAGCGATACGGACCCAATTGCGTTCCGGAGAAGCGCCGCGGCGCGGTGCTCGAGTTTTTGGGGAAATTCTGGGCTCCGGTGCCGTGGATGCTGGAGGCGACGATCGGGCTCCAGTTGCTGCTTCGGAGGCGGGAAGAAGCGCTGATCATCGGCCTTCTTCTGGTGTTCAATGCCGTGCTCAGCTTCGTTCAGGAAGCGCAGTCGGGTAAGGCGCTGGCGCTGCTGCGGAAACGGCTCTCGGTCCAAACGCGCGTCCTGCGCGACGGCGTGTGGAAGGTGCTGCGGGCGGAGGAATTGGTGCCGGGCGATACGGTGCATCTGCGCATGGGCGATCTTGCGCCGGCCGACATTCGCGTTTCCGAGGGTGAGACGCTGTTGGATCAATCGGCGTTGACGGGCGAATCGCTCCCCGCGGAAACCGGGCCGGGCGCCACCGTATATGCCGGGGCGATCGTAGTGCGGGGCGAATGCACGGGCGAGGTGACGGCGACCGGGACCGGCACATATTTCGGCAAGACGACGGAGCTGGTCCGGACCGCGAAGACCGCCGGGCATCTACAGCGGATCATTTTCGGGATCGTCAAATACCTCGTGATTCTGGATGCTCTGTGCATCGCGGCGCTGCTGGTTTACGCGTTGGCGGCGGGCATGCGTTTGGAGGAAGTGATTCCGTTTACGCTGATCTTGCTGGTAGCCTCGGTTCCCGTGGCGCTGCCCGCCACGTTCACCGTGGCCACGGCGATCGGCGCGCTGGAGCTGGCGAAGTCGGGCGTGTTGATCACACGGCTGTCGGCGATCGAAGAAGCCGCGGGGATGGATGTCTTGTGCAGCGACAAGACGGGGACGATCACCGAGAACCGTTTGGAATGGAAGGCCGCGACGCCGTGGAGCGGCTTCGACGAAGACGAACTGTTGCGGCTGGCGGCGATGGCCAGCGACGAGGCCGGGCAGGACCCGCTCGACCTCGCGATTCTCGCGGCGGCGCGGGAACGCGGCTTGGCGCTCACCGGATGGCGGAGATCGGAATTCGTCCCGTTCGATCCGCGAACGAAGCGTTCCGAATCGTCGGGCGAACGGGCCGGCACGCCGCTGCGGGTGGTGAAGGGCGCTCCGGAAACGATCGCCGCACTCGCGGCCGGCGCGCCCGATGTCGCGGCGGGCGTGGAGGCTCTGGCGAGGCAAGGCTGCCGGGTGCTGGCGGTCGCTTGCGGTGTGGGTTCGGAGTGGAAGCTGGCGGGATTGGTGGGGCTGGCCGACCGGGTGCGGCGGGATTCGAGCGCGCTGGTCGGGAAATTGAAAGATATGGGCATCCGGGTGGTGATGGTTACCGGCGACGCGCCGGAAACCGCGCGGTCCGTGGCCGCTCAAGTGGCCATTGGGTCGCGAGTGTGCGCGCCGGCGATGTTAGGCGCCACGGGGGATGCGGCGGGAATCGGCGATTGCGATGTCTTCGCCGGCGTGGTTCCGGAGGACAAATTCCGGCTGATCCAGGCATTGCAGCGCGCCGGCCACGTGACGGGAATGACCGGCGACGGCGTGAACGACGCTCCGGCGCTGAAGCAGGCCGAAGTTGGTATCGCCGTTTCGAACGCCACCGACGTGGCGAAGGCGGCGGCGAGCATGGTGTTGACGAATCCGGGGCTGGCCGATGTCGTGGCGGCGGTGGAAACCAGCCGCCGCATTTACCAGCGGATGCTCACCTATACCTTGAACAAGATCATCAAGACGATCGAGATCGCGATTTTCCTCAGCCTGGGAGTGATTTTGACGGGAACGTTTGTGATCACTCCGCTGTTGATCGTGCTTCTGCTGTTCACGAACGATTTCGTCACCATGTCGATCGCGACGGATCGGGTGTCGTTCTCGCAGGAGCCGGACCATTGGAATATGTCGAAGCTGATGTTGACTGGGTCGGCGTTGGCGGCGGCGATCCTCGTTCTGTCGTTCTGCGTCTTCTTCGCGGCTCGCGATTGGCTGCACTTCCCGTTGCCGCAACTGCAGACGATCGTTTTCGCGATGCTGGTCTTTAGCGGACAGGGCACGATCTATCTGGTCCGCGAGCGGCGGCACTTCTGGCGGTCCCGGCCGAGTAATTGGCTGGTGCTGACTTCGGTCGCCGATGTCTGCGTGGTGGGTGTCCTGGCGATTCGGGGAGTATTCATGGCGGCGATTCCCGCGGCGGTTGCGGCGGTTCTGCTGGTGCTGGTGGCGATTTATCTGGCCAGCTTGGATTTTTTGAAAATTCGGATTTTTCAAAGACTGGGAATTCGATGACCCGTCCACGACTCGTCATGGAAGCCGGTGTGCTTGGCTAGAGGCTTATGGGTTGGTTGACGAAGATTCTCGCTCCAGTCGATTTTTCCGGACCAAGCCGCGCCGCGGTTGGCCAAGCGGCGGTGCTCGCGCGGCGATTCGATGCCGAAATGACGCTGCTCTACGTGGACGAACTGACCGCTCTTGTCGAGCGCGGCGGAGGTCTCCGGCAAGAAACGATTTTCGACTCCGCACAGGCGCGCCAGAAGGCCGAATTGGAAGCGTTCGGCAAGACGGAGTTGGAGGGCGTCGCGGTTCGCAGGGAGTTTCGCGAAGGAGACCCGGCGCAAACGATCGCGCAGGTTGCCAACGAGGACAACAGCGATTTGATTTTCATGCCGACGCACGGGTATGGGCCGCTGCGAAGGTCGCTGCTGGGATCGGTTACCGCGAAGGTTTTGCACGACGTGAACCAGCCTGTCTGGACCAGCGCGCATCTCGAAGACGCGCGGCAAAAGAAAGTCACGGAATTCGTTCACATCCTGTGCGCGGTGGATTTCGGATCGAACGCGGCGGAGCCGCTTTCCTGGGCGGTGCGATTTTCTAAAGAGACGGGTTGCAAATTGACCGTCCTTCACTCGATCGCGGTGCCGGCGCCGGGCGATGTGTACTTCGCATCCTGGTATGAAGCGGCGCGGCAGCGTGCGCGGCGGAAAATCGAGAGCCTGCTGGAAGCGTTCCCGGTGAAACCGGAGATCGAGATCGTCGAAGGCGCGGCGCCGGAAGCGCTGAGCGACGCGGCGGAAAAATACGGCGCGGAGTTGCTGGTGATCGGACGCGACCGCGACCCCAGCGTGTTGGGAAGGTTGTCGGGCCAGGTGTACGAGATCATCTGCCGCGTCCCGTGCGCCGTCGTCAGCGTATAAGCGGTTGCGCTCATCCCAAAGGATGCGGGCAGCGGTTGAAACCCTCTTCGGCAAGGCCGGCGCGGGAAAGACCTAGCTTTCGAGGAACCTCGAAGATTCGTCGTCCGCCCATCCGCTCAAGGCCATAGCCGAAGTGTACGGGTTGCAACTCGGTGGCGACTACGCGGACGGCGCATATGGGGAGGGCGTCCAAATCGGGGGTGGTCACGTCGACGACAGCGACCTCGCTGCCGATCGCGCGCATCGCTTCGACGCAGACGGCGAGATCGGCGGCCACACCGCCCTGGGATACATGGGGGATGCTTTCGAGGGCGATCTCCTCCGGCGCGCCGATGAGGAACCGAAGCTCGTCCAAGTGTTCGCGAAATGTGAAGAACGCGCTGTGGCCGGGGAGATCGCGGACGTCGCGGTGTCCGGCCAGCGCTTCGGCTGCGGGGCGGAAGCCGGCATTCAGAACCCCGCCGGCGCGGCCCTGGCACAACTCGAGCAGCGCTTTTTCGAGCGCGACGCCGGGGTCGGGGTGACAGGCGATGCCGATGGCCGCGGCCGGTTCGCCTTCGCGCTGCACGCCGATCGCGAGAACGGCTGGGATGGGATGATCGGCGGGAAGCAGCAGCGCATGGACATCGACGCCGCGACGATTCCAGTGGTCGAGCATGGCCGCCGATAGCGCCCCGGCGCGGGAGCGGCGAATGCGGACCGGCGGCAAGCGGTTCATCCAGGCGACGAGGAACGCGTCGCGCTCGATCAGTTCGCAAAGGCCATTGAGGCACGCGAACTCCGGATTGGGACCGGCGGCGAGGCCGTTCGAAGTGCCGAGGCAGAATCGATCGGCGGAGGATTCGCCGAAGGAGCCGAGATAAACCGAGGCGGCGGGCAACCAGACCGGCTCCCCGCCCGGCAGGCGGCGGCCCTCGACCCAGCCAATGGGTTCTTGCGGATCGTAGGGCCGGAAGGGGAAGCCGGCGGCGGCGTACTGCGAATCCGAATAGCGAACGCAGGCGGCGGGGGAAACGAAAGGGGCGTCCAAATCGATTTCCGCGCAGCGCCGGATGCGGGCGGGATCGAATTGAAAGGCGCAATAACGTTCGATGGCTTCGCCGAGCGCGGCCAGTTGCGCGCCGGCGGGAGTGGCGGCTTTGCCGGCGGTGAGGCGATGGGTGTAATCGGCCGAGCGGAAATCGAAGTGGGACAGAGTGGCCTGATAGAGATGAACGCAGGACGGCTCCAGTGCATTGCGGGCGACGCGCTTCAGCGATTTGACGATGCCGGTGCGGGCGCTTACCAGAGGCAGCAGGGCGCGGAGGGCGGAAGCGTTATCACTCATGCGGAGCGAAACAGACGGGGCACCACGGCTTGCGTAGCACAAGGTGGCGTTCGGTCGTGAGGGACAGGAAATCGAGGGTGACGATCGCTCCTGCGGCCGAGGGCGGAACGGCGCCCGTGACGGCTTTCCACGCTTCGAGGGCGATCAGATGCCCGGCGGCGGCTTCGGCAAAGACGGTATGGGCGGTGCGTCCGCTGTCGTCCTCCATCCGTTGATCGAGAAAACGCTCGAAGGCGAAGCGGCGCTCCGGATTTTCGTCGCAGGCGACCGCGCGCATTTTGTAGCAGAGATAGCAGGGAGTGTGTGGCGGGAGGACGGTGGGGCCAAGGATCGCTTCGAAGGCGGACACCGAGGCCGAAGTCCAAGGAATGCGCGCGGCGGCGCAGGCGCGGTTGACGCGATAGAGGAGCGCGGAGCGGGCTTGGGATGGGGAGCAGACGACGAACTGCGCACCGTCCATGAGTTGGGCGATGGTCTCCGGGGAGTCGAGCGGCGCGGGGAATATCCGGACGCGGCACTCGGGTGCGATGACGCGGAGGCGATCGGCGAGGGCGGAAGGACGGGAGACGCCGATGCTGGCGCCGGAGTAGGCGGGGGCGAGGTAGGTATCGGCGGGCGAGACCGGGAGGGTATCGGCGATGCGAAGGGCGCCGGCGCCGGCCGCGGCGAGCGCGATGGCGGCGTGGGCGGCGGCTCCCGATGCGCCGGCGATGGCGATGGTGGACGCGGCTAAGCGGGCGTCGAAGGCGAGGGCCGCGGCGGGCGTGGAAAGTTCGGCGAGGAAGGCGCGCTGGGGCTCGAGCCGGGACCAACGGAGGGCTTCGGCGGTTCCGGCGATGGGGTCCTGCGCGGCGTCTTCGAGCAGGCCTTGCGCGGTGAGGAGTTCGAGCGCGGCAATCACCGATTCGCGCGTCGGATTTCCGTCCAATTCGCCGAGCAATTGTTCGAGGGTCCGAGTGCCGTCGAGCAGCGGTGCGACTCGATCGAGAAAGGCCTGGAAGCCGCGCCCAGCAAGCCGAATGTCGCGGCGGGCGGAGGAGAAGACGAGAGCGTCCTCGCCGCCATCTCCGGCAAGTTCCAGCCGGAGGAAATGCCGCCGGGAGAGACGCGGCCGCGGGGGCTGCGCGTCAGTCACCGAGCTTGCCGAAATCCTCGATCCTCGGCGTGGCGGACGCAGTCGCGGGGGCGGCCGGAGCCGCAGGGTGCGCGGAAGGAGAGGCGCAACTGGCCGGGGCCATGGCATAAACGCAGCTTGACGGCGCCATGGCGTACACACAACTGGACGGCGCCATCGAGTATACACAGCTTGAGGGAGCCATCGCTTGGGCGCAGCTTGACGGCGCCATCGCTTGGGCGCAGCTTGACGGCGCCATGGCTTGGGCGCAGCTCGAGGGAGCCATCGCTTGAGCGCAACTCGAAGGCGCCATCGCTTGGGCGCAACTCGAGGGCGCCATGGCAGGCGCGGACTGCATCTTGGAAAGCTTCTCCTCTAACGCCGCCACGCGCATTTCGAGCGTTGGGGAGCTTTTAGGACCGTCGGAATCCATCGCTTACTCCTATTCCTTTGAACTTACAACGTACTCGCTGAACTCTTGTAAAGTATTATGGTTTGGCGAGGCTGTCAAGGGATATGACTTACGACGAACTAAAACCCCGGCTCGACACGGGCGACGTCGTGATGATGAGCGCGACATATTTGGAAGACCGGGTGATTGAAGGGCTGACCGATTCGCCTTTTTCCCACGTCGGGATGGTGGTGAGAAAGGGCGAGGATCTTTATTTCTGGGAGGCGACGCCGGCCGGCGGGCTGGCGTGCGCGCTCGATGGGGAAGAGCACACCGGCGTGCGGCTGGTGCCGCTGGAAGCGCTGTTGGCGCAGTATACCGCGCGCGTCCGCGGCCAGTTCTTCGTGCGCCTGCTGGAAGTGGACCGCAAAGAGGAGATGATCGAAGCGTTTTGGGGATTTGCAAAACAGGTGAATAAATTCCCGTTTGCCGGCTCATGGGCGATGTTTTCCGAGTGGGTGGAAGGCCATATCTGGCCGGTTCCGGTGGAGGCGAAGGCCTATTTTTGCGCGGAATTGACCGCTCAGACGTACCGGCAGATGAACCTGTTGCCGGATCAACCGCCGGCGAATGGGTACAGCCCGGCGAGTTTTTCGATGAAGAACACGAAACTTCCGCTGCTGGGAGGGGCGAAGCTGGGCGATGAGATCATGACGATCTGGACCCAGCCCCAAGCGGCGCCGGCCGGCGTTTCGCAATAAGAACGGAATGGAGGTGGCGCGCCGGCCTTAAGATTACCGGCCGGAACGCCGATAGTAGAAGGTGGATTGTTGGCTCCTAATTGTCGCGTTCTACACCTGCTGGGCGGGGCCCGCGCCGGCCGCCGGTAGCGCCGTTACCGCGCTTCCGCCGATCCGAATCGGGGTGTCGCACGCGCAGTCCGGACCGTCCGGGCCGCTGGGGCGGCAGTTGGTCTTGGGTTCCAAAGCCTATTTCGATTTAGTGAACCGTTCGGGCGGCATTCACGGACAAAGAGTCGAATTGATCGTGAGAGACGACGGATACAAAGCCGACGCGGCGGTGCAGAACACCTTTCATCTCATTCACGACGACAAGGTATTATTCCTTTCTGATTATTTTGGCACTTCCACGATCACGCAGGCATCGCCGCTGTTGAAATACTACGCGGACCGGCGGATTGTGGACGTGGCGCCGCTGACCGGAGCGGAAGCCCAGCGCAAACCTCCGTACGACCGGTTCGTGTTCAATATACGCGCCTCCTATACCGACGAGACCCTGGTCTTGGTGGACTATTTATACGGGATGGGTTATCGAAAGATCGGATTCCTGGGTCAGGCGGACAGTTATGGAAAAGACGGAGAAATGGGGGTCGCGCGGGAATTGGCCACCCACGGTTTGAAGATCGCGGAGCCGGTGGTATATCGGAAGAACGACAGCGGGAAAATGCGCGAGCAGGTGGAAATTCTGCGGCGGAGCGGAGCGGACGCGGTGATCGCCGTCGGCGTAGATGTGGCTTGCGCGGAGTTCGTTCGGGAAGCGCGGCTGGCGGGCTGGAAGGTTCCGGTGGCGATGGTGAGTTTCGCCGGAGCCGATTCGGTCCTGCGGCGGTTGGGGGATTACAGCCGCGCGGCGCACAGGGACCTTACCGGGAACCTGATCTCCAGCCAAGTGGCGCCATCGCCGGATCAGACGGAATACGCGCTGATCCGGAGGTACCGGGCGAAGGGGGCGGAGGAGGATTACGGATCTATCTCCCTCGAAGGCTGGCTGAACGCGGTCGTCGTGGGCGAGGCGATGCGGCGCACTCCGGTTGGCGCGACGCGGGGCGAGTTCGTAGCCGCGATGGAATCGCTTGGAGGATGGGATCCAGGACTGGGACTGCCGTTGGCGTTTTCCCATGCCGATCATCAAGGACTTCGGAAGGTCTGGTTGAACCGGACCGAGGGCGGGCGATGGGTTCCCGTGGAGCATACCCCCTGAGACCCCATGAGTAGCCTTTTCGCGAAACTGACGGCGGTTCAAGCCATCTGCGCGTTGGGAGCGGTGGCGGCGCTGTACGCGTTGATGGACCAGCCGCTGACCCGGCGGATGAGCGAGGAATTCGTCTCACACGGGCAAGTGGTGGCCGAGGCCCTGGCCCAATCGGCGGAGCCGGCGCTAGTGAACCGGGATCCGCCGGCGCTGCAATCGGCGGTGGACCGGGTGCTGGATGTGCCGCACGTCGAATGGGCGTACGTGACCGCGGCGAACGGCGCGGTGCTGGCGCATACGTTCGTGCCGCGGCGCCCCTCGTGGATTCCCCAAAACCGGGTTTACAAAAAGAGCGAATGGTCGATCACGACCGAACCCGGGACCGGAAAAAGCGTGGCCGTTTTCACGCAGACCTTTCTGACGGCGATCGTCGGCGCGGTGCAAGTGGGCTTCGACCGCGAGGCTTTGGCCGTTTCGATCCGAAACGCGGAACTGGCCGTGTTCGGCAGCATCGTCGCGGTGCTGCTCATTGCGGTGGGCGTGTTCGCGCTAATGACCTCGCGCATGGTGCAGCCGCTGCGGGATCTCACGCGCGCCACCGAGGAGCTGGGCAGCGACGCGCATGCCTCGCTGAAGGCGCTTCCGGTGCACTCGCGGGATGAGATCGGCATTTTGACGCTGACCTTCAATGGTATGGTGGCGCAAATCCGGCGTTATTACGCGGACCTGGAACAGCGCGTGCGGGACCGCACGGAGGAACTGGAGCGGGTGAATCGCGCCCTGCGCGTGCTGAGCCAGTGCAATCAGGCGTTGGTGCGGACGATCGATGAGAACGAGCTTCTGAATTCGGTTTGCCGGATTATCGTCGAAGTCGGCGAGTACCGGCTGGCGTGGGTCGGCTATGCCGGGCACGACAGCGAGAAAACCGTCCATCCGGTGGCGAAGGCGGGAGACGATTCGCGGTACCTGGATGATTTGACGATTCGTTGGTCGGATACGCCGCAAGGCAGAGGCCCGGTTGGGATGGCGATCCGGAACGGAAGGGCGTCGGTGTTTCAAAACACATTGGAGAATCCGGCCTTCGCGCCGTGGAAGGCTCTGGCGTCGCCGAGAAAACTGCTCAGCAGCATCGCTCTTCCCTTAGCCTCGAACGGCGAAACGTTCGGCGCGCTCAGCATCTATGCCCAGCAGACGGACGCCTTTCTGCCCGATGAAGTGGACCTGCTCAGCGAACTGGCCAGGAACTTGGCCTATGGCGTGACGGCGATCCGCACCCGGCTGGAGCGGGAACGGGCGGAGGAACAATTGAAGTCGGCAAAAGAGGCGGCGGAAGCGGGGAGCCGGGCCAAGGGCGAATTCCTGGCGAACATGAGCCACGAAATCCGCACGCCGATGAACGGAATTCTGGGCATGACCGACTTGGCGTTAGCGACGGATTTGAGCCAGGAACAACGGGACTACCTGGAAATGGTCAAATTGTCGGCGGATTCGCTGCTCACCGTCATCGACGACATTCTCGACTTCTCGAAGGTGGAGGCGGGGAAATTGGAACTGAGAACGTCGGACTTCGATCTGAACGCCCATGTCCTGAACATTTGCAAAGGATTGACGATCCAGGCGGTCCGGCGCGGATTGAAACTCCACTGTGAGTTTGGAGAAGGAGTTCCGCGCGCGGTGCATGGAGATCCGATCCGGGTGCGTCAGGTTCTGATCAACCTGATCGGGAATGCGCTTAAGTTCACCGAGCGCGGGGAAGTGTCGGTGCGCGTGGAAAATCGGTTAGAGGAGGGGGATTGTCCGCCGCTCCATTTCGTCGTGAGCGACACGGGGATTGGAATTCCTTCGGAAAAACTGAAGTCGATCTTCGAGGCGTTTTCCCAAGCCGACGCCTCCATCACGCGGCGATTCGGAGGGACGGGGCTGGGATTGACGATCACCTCGCGTCTGGTGGAGATGATGGGCGGACGGATCTGGGTGGAGAGCGAGCCGGGCCATGGAAGCCAGTTTCATTTCACGATCCCGTTCGGGGCCGCGAGCGATGCCGGAGTAGAGCAGATCGAAAGCGGCGCCGATTTGGGACGGCTTTCGGCGGCGACGGCGGCCGCGCCGGGTCTTAAGATCCTGCTAACCGAGGACAATCGGATCAACCAGACGCTGGCGACGCGGATCCTGGAACGGGCCGGTCATACCGTGGTGCTGGCGGGAAATGGACGGGAAGCGGTGGCGGCTTGGACGCGGGAGGCGTTCGATCTGATTCTGATGGATGTTCAGATGCCCGAAATGGACGGATACGAGGCCACGCGGGCGATCCGGAACCTGGAAAAGAACCGGGCCGGTTTCCCGCGCATCCCCATCGTCGCGATGACCGCGCACGCGATGAAAGGAGACGAGGAGCGGTGTTTAGAGGCGGGCATGGACGCTTACGTGACTAAACCGGTGCGGACGGAAGCGTTGTTCCAGGCGATCGGGAGCCTGACGGGAACGGTGGCGCGGTAGGCTCCGGTTTCGAGTTTGGCGATCCCTTTGCAGGGGCCGCGGCGGGCATGATAGTCTAAGAAGGTATCGCAATTGTCGCGATTCCCCAGGAAAACAAAGATGCCAAAGCTAAAGACCCATAAGGGTGCGTCCAAACGTTTCAAGAAGACCGGAACGGGCAAGGTGGTCCGCCACCACGCCAACGCCCGGCATATCTTGACGTCCAAGGCGCGCTCACGGAAGCGCAAATTGCGTCAAAGCGTCGTCGCCGATCCAACGAATCAACGTTCGTTGCGGCGGATGATCCCATATTAAGCGATCGAGTAGCGCAGCCCATAGGGTGACGGTTCGCCGCCGCCCACCGCGCGAGTGGAGCCACCGCACGTGCCCACATCGCCGGGAATGACGGAAATCGAATGAAGGAGACGAAACGTGCCAAGAGTTAAACGAGGAACGAAGCGCCGGGCGAACCGGCATAAAACACTGGAGCTGGCCTCCGGGTTTTTCCTGACCAAGAGTAAACTGCACCGGGCCGCGCAGGAGGCGGTGGAAAAGTCGCTGCGCTACGGCTATGTCGGCCGGCGGCGCAAGAAGCGCGATTTCCGCTCGCTGTGGATCGTCCGCATCGGAGCGTCCAGCCGGGCGGCGGGCATGCCCTACAACCAGTTCATCAGCGGGTTGAAAAAAGCGGGCATCGATTTGAACCGCAAGGTGCTGGCCGATCTGGCGGCGAACGAAGCGGCGAAGTTTTCCGCTCTGGTCGAGCAGGCCAAGGCGGCGCACGCCCAAGGGAGTTAGACCATGGCCCAAGCGCAAGCGATCCGCGAAGTGGAGACCGATTCGCTCAGCAGCCTCGAAGAGCGAATTAACCGGGCGGTGGAATTGGTGACGAGCCTGCGCGAGGAGAACGACGCGCTCCAGCGGAAACTGAGCGAGGCCGTGGCGGAGCGCGAATCGGCGCGAGCCGAGTCGGCGAGGGCGACGGAGCAAGCGCGCGCGACGGCGCAGGAAATGGACGAACTGCGCTCGGAACGCAAGCAAGTGCGCACCCGCATCGAAAAGCTCTTGGGCCAGATGGATCTACTCGGCAACGCGTAGCTTTTCCATGGACGGCGGCGGAGGCGTTCAGAAACCGGTTCGCGTCACGATCTTCAACGAGAGCTATTCCCTGTTGGCGAGCGAGGAGCCGGGAGCGGTGGAGGAGATCGCCCGGACGGTGGATCATCTGATGCACTCGATCGCCGAGCGCGCCGGACTGGCCGATCCGGCGAGGGTTGCCGTACTGGCCTGCCTTCATCTGGCCGATCAGTTGCGAATGATCGAGCGGGAGCAGGAGCGGCTGCGCGAGCGCATGGACGAGAAAGCGAAGCGTTTTTCGCTGCTCTTGGACGAGGCGTTCGGAGAGAAGCCGGAAGGCGCGTGAGCGAGCGGCGGGCCGCGCATCAGAATATCCGGTCCTGACGGCGTAGCGTGCCCATGGTGGCGACGTTCGAGACGCTGAAGGCGACGCGGAACTGATTTTCGTCGCGCGTGCCGATGTTGAACCGGCGGAACTGCACGCTCAGGCCGCAGCAGTCGGTGTTGTAAGTAACCTGCGCCGTGGCGAATTGCAGCGAGCGCTGTTCGTAGTCGTAAAAAATGGCCAGCGCTCCGCTAAATCCTTTGCGCTGCGAGTTGCCAAACCCTATCACCGTATTGACTTGGTTCGAATTGGGAGAAAGGACCGGGTCGCTATGGATTTGGTTCTGGCCGACGGAGACGAACAGTTGCGAGTAACGGACGTTCACCGAGAGTCCGCTGTCGGTAAGGCGGCCGTAAAGGGGATCGTAGTCGGCTTGCCATTCGACGCCGAAATTGTTTTTTTGGAGGCGGATGGTGGAATCCACGGGCGAGTAATTACGGGGGCCGTTCAGGAATGCATAGCCGCTGACGGCCTCGGAGCTGGCGATGACGTTGCGTTGGCCGGCGACGACGGCGCCGCCGAACGTGGGGTCGAGATAACGGCTCTGGGTGATCTCCCAATAGAGAACTTCGTTCACGCTTCCGTCGGCGCTCTTGACGAAAAAGCGGTTGGCGATGGAAAGATCGAGTTCCTCGGTATCGGTGAGGAGATCGGTCTCGTCGAAGCGAAGGATGCGGCTGAAATCGGTGACGCCGGAGACGTCGCGGAATTCGGCGCGCGTCTCCACGACGTGTTTTAATTTGGAGCCGAGCCACTTCGGAGTATTGAAGATCCGGGCGATGGCGGGAAGAAAGAGAACGACATCGACGTCGGCGGCGCTGCGGAGGAAATCCTTGCCGACGACGGCCCCGGCGGCGTTCAAAGAGTCGCCGTAATAAGTCTCGTGAAGAGTGAAGCTGGGAACGAGGGAGAATCCGTCCCAACGGAACGCGGTGACGACGCTCGGGGCGGCGTCGATGCGCGGCACGAACGAGGGAGTCTCGATCGTGCCCTGGTAATCCAACGAGGTCCCGCCGGGCTGGGTGCGGTTGAACCCACCGGCGCTGCCGACCATCGAAAACCACAACGGGAGCACGCGCTCGTTGAACAAATGATCGGCGCTGTCGAATTCGGCGACGGGCAGCGTGTTGATGACGATCTTGTGCGCGGGATCGATATCGAGAAAGTTTTCGTCGCGCTGGGCGGCGAAGGTGATGCCGTAAGTGGACCAGTGCTTATCGACGAAGGCGACGGAATGGGATTCGGAGAAGATCGCCTCGTTATACGTCTCGCTGAAGGACTGGCGGAAGAGGAAGGAATTCAGGTAGTCGATGGAGGCCATCGCCTCCCATCCGTCCCCGAGTTCGGACCGGCCCTGGAAATTGACGGTAATTCCGCCTTGTTTTTGGAGGACGTTGTTAATCTTGATGCCGCGGTCGTTGATGCCGAAGACCTGCATGTCGAAATCGGTTCCGGGAGCCGGCTTGCCGCGAAAATCGAGCGTGTTGGCGAGGCCGCGGGCGGCGAAATATTCGGGGCGGTAAAGAATATCGTAACTGCGGTTGATCGCCCAGTAATAACCGATGCCGAACATTAATCCGAGGACCGAGCTATTGCCGAAGTTGGGAGTAAGAAACCCGCTGTGACGCGGGGCTTTCCCCAGCGCCTTGTAAAAAATCGGGAAGTAAAGGATGGGGATATTCCGGATGCGAAAGACGGCGTTGTAAGCGATGGCGCGGTCGTTGGAAATAACGTCGAACTTGGGGCCGCTCAGGCTCCACCACGGTTTGGGAACCTTGCAATCGGTGATGAAGCCGCGGTGGAGAATGTATTTTTCCTCGATGCGCTCCACCCAGCGGGCGCGGAAATAGAACGGACTGGTGGTGGTGATCAGCCCCGGCCGGGCCTGGACTTTGGCGGGCGATTCGCCAACGACGTCGTAGAAGTTTCCCTTTTGGGTTTCGACGTTGTATTCGCCGCGGTCGCAGCGCAGTTTGTTGCCGCTGATGTAACTCTCGTAGTGAACGTTGCCGCGAAGGACGACATCGCCGGTGTCGCTGTTATAGTCGATCTCGTCGGCTTGAAGAAGGGTATCGGTGGTTTCAACGCGCGCGCTGCCGCGCAGGTATCGCCACTCGCCATTGGCCTCTTGGGTGACCGAGTCGATGGACACCTCGTTTTCATTGGGCGCGTTGGGGTGGGCGATCTTAATTTTCAGGTCGGGATTGCCGGCGTTGGGCTGAATGAGAGGGCGCGGCAGGGGATAAACGGGCGGCGTGAGTTCCTGCGCGTGAGCGGGAAACAGAGCGAAAGGGAGGCAGAGAGCGGCCACGCGAAGCCGGGCTAAGCGAGAATTCCCGTGACATTTCAGGTGAAATATGTTACGAAGGGAGGAAGGGGCATGTGGCCCGATCCTCAGCCGCGCGAGGCTAACCGGGGGGAGACTGCGCGAAAACAGGCCTTCCGGAGTTCGCAAGAGTAACGTTGCGAGAGGCGGCTTCAACCGCAAACGGTAACACGGATCGAAAAGAAATCGCAAGCCGGAGTTGCAAGGAAAGGCGCCAGGAGAAAACGCAATGAACTGTAAATATTGCCGGGCGGTGAATTCGGAAGACGAGCATCGCTGCCAGCGCTGCGGCCGAAGGTTGCAGGAGGGGCCGGGCGCGGTTCCCGTTTACAGCCGAGATGCGGCGGCGCGCGTGATGGAGCCGGTGGCGCGGGCGGTAGAGACGCCGGCGCCGCACCGGACGGTGGGCGCGGCGGTTCAATATCAACGGGCGTTGTTTTCGCAGCGCGAATATCCATCGGCTGTCGAGATCCCGGCGAAAGAAGCGGGATTCAAAACGGAGCGAATCGCGCAGAAGCCGCGGGCGCGCAAACCGCGTCCGTCCACTGGCCAGCGGCACCTGGATTTTCCGAGCGGCGCGGCGGCCGCGCAGCCCAGCGCGGCGATTCCTGGAACGATGATCGATTGCGACGCGATCACGGCGGCGCGTTGGGCGCGGGTGGCGGCATTCGCCTTCGACGCGACGATGATGTTGTCGGGCATGGCGATTTTTTTGGGCGCGATCCACTACCGGACGGGGACGATTCCGATGGACAAGCATTCCCTGCCCCTGCTGGCGGGAGCGGCGCTTTGCATCGTTCTGCTCTATAAGGCGCTGTGGTGCCTGGGCAATGGAGACAGCCCCGGAATGCGCTGGGCGAAGCTACGGCTGATCACCTTCGACGGGCGCCAGCCGACGCGGCGTCAACGCATCCGGCGCGCGCTTTCCGGAGCCTTCGTCAGCTCCGCGATGGGCCTTGGATTGATGTGGGCGCTGGTGGACGAAGAGGCGCTCACCTGGCACGACCACATCTCGAAAACCTTCCCGACCTCCGATTAGTCCGGCTGTTTGTCGAAGACCAGCTTCTGGTCGATCTCGCCCATCGGGCTTTCGATGTGGGCGGAGGTAGTTAGGATCTTGCCGTCGGCCGACAGATCCCAATGGGTTTTTACGGCGATGTCGTTGCCGTCGAAGGTCAGCTTATTTTCCACCACAAGCGAGGAGCCGTCCCATTTCGCCGTGCCCTTCATTTCGTTGCCGCGAAATTTGTTGATGGACTCTTTCCCGTCGGTGGTGTAGCTGAGTTCCCCGCTTTGATCTCCATCGGGACCCTTGGAAACGAACGCGTCCTTGATCGACACGTCCTGCTGCGTGATCGTGTCGGTGCGGCTTTCGGGAGCGGGCAAGGGGCCAAAGTCGCTCTTTTCGAGATTGAGCTTCCACTTGCCGGTGAAGTTCGGAAG
>VFSW01002781.1_pt1 | contig 26368 bp, 19 predicted proteins | sample 5358111 | NCBI WGS metagenome assembly VFSW01 (sample SAMN11554181, study PRJNA540505) | mine drainage metagenome | isolation source: sediment from site ElyBrook_90M | place: USA: Ely Copper Mine, Vershire, VT | collected 2017 | reverse complement strand
CTTTATGCGCCGCTGACCAGCCCGGCTGCGGTGCGGCGGGCGGTGATGGGGGCGGAATGCGTGGTGAATTTGGTGGGCATTTTGGCCGAGAAAAAAGCGGGGGATTTTGACCGGATTCATCATGGTGGCGCGGGGCTGATTGCGGCCCAGGCGAAGCAGGAGGGGGTGGCGCGGCTGGTGCAGGTTTCCGCGATTGGCGCGGACCCGGCGAGCCAGAGCCTCTATGCGGCGAGCAAAGGCCGGGGCGAAGCGGCAGTGCGGGCGGGGTTTGCCGACGCAGTGATTTTGCGGCCTTCAATTGTGTTTGGGCCGGAGGATCAGTTTTTCAATCGGTTTGGCGCGATGGCGGCATCGGCGCCGGTGATGCCGGTGATTGCGGGGACGACGCGGTTTCAACCGGTTTATGTCCATGACGTGGCGGATGCGGTGATGGCGGCGATTGAGCGAGCGGATGCGGGACCGCTTTATGAATTGGGCGGGCCGGATATTCGCAGCTTCCGCGAATTGCTGGTTTATATTTTGCGTGAAACGCACCGGGTGCGACCGCTATTGGCCATTCCGCGCTGGGCGGCTGGCGTGCAAGCGGCTTTGTTGGAGCGGTTACCCGGCAAATTGCTGACCCGCGACCAGCTTCTGCTGTTGCAATCGGACAATGTGGTGGCGGCTGGGATGCCGGGGTTGCGCGATTTGGACATTACCCCGACGCCGATTGATTTGGTGGTGCCGCATTATCTCGCCCGATATCGGCCGCCCGGGCAGCAAAAGGATTAGGTCCGATATGGTTCATATTTTCAGGCTTTCGTGATCCATTCGGTTTGCGCACGGCTGAAAATCACGAAATTATGACATCAATAGTGTCCTAATCGCGTTTTATTGCTAGATTTTTGGGTTTATCGGCGGTAAACGGGACAAAATCTTTCCTTTGGCCGATATGGAGTTGTGCGATGGCGTCTAGCAATGAGCCGGTGAATTCCGCGGCGGGTGCGCAAGCGCCGTCGGCGTTGCCGAAAATGCAGCGGTTCATCGTGCAGCCGCAGCAAACGCCGGCGAAACGGGCGGTGAATGAGCGAGCGGCGGATTTTGACGAGATTTATCGTGGGTTCGATGCCAAAGCCGCCGCGACCCAGGCGAGCCGCTGCGGGCAGTGCGGGATTCCGTTTTGCCAAATCCATTGTCCGCTCGGGAATAATATTCCCGATTGGTTGAAATTATCGGCGGAAGGACGGCTGGAGGAAGCCTATGAGATTTCCGCCGCGACCAATACGTTTCCGGAAATATGTGGCCGGATCTGCCCGCAAGATCGGCTATGCGAAGGCAATTGCGTGATCGAGAAAGGGTTTGAGAGCGTCACGATTGGCGCGATTGAGCGGCATATTACCGAAACCGCGTTTGCCGAGGGTTGGGTGCGCCCGATCCGCCCGAAGCGCGAGCGGGCGGAATCGGTCGGGATTATCGGCGCGGGGCCTGCGGGATTGGCGGCCGCCGAGGCGCTGCGGCAATTGGGGTATCAGGTGACAGTGTATGACCGGCATGATCGGGTTGGCGGATTGCTGATTTATGGGATCCCCGGCTTCAAGCTGGAAAAATCGGTGGTGGAGCGGCGGACCGCATGGCTGATTGATGGCGGGATAAAATTCCAGCTGAGCGCTGATATTGGCGGTGCGACGCCGTTTGCTGAATTGCGAGCGCGGCATCATGCGGTGTTGATTGCGACGGGCGTGTATAAGCCGCGCGATATTGGCGGGCCGGGTTCGGGCTTGGCCGGGATTGTGCCGGCGCTGGATTATTTGATTGCCTCGAACCGCAAGGGACTGGGCGATGATGTGCCGGAATTTGAGTCGGGCGCGTTGAATGCCGCGGGCAAGCATGTTGTGGTGGTTGGCGGCGGCGACACGGCGATGGATTGTGTGCGCACGGCGGTGCGCCAAAATGCGGCGTCGGTGACCTGCTTATACCGGCGCGATCGGGCCAATATGCCGGGGTCGCTGCGCGAGGTGACGAATGCCGAGGATGAGGGCGTTGAATTTCGCTGGTTGGCGGCGCCTGAAGCGTTTTTGGGCGATCGGCAGGTGACGGCGTTGCGCGCCCAACGGATGCGCCTCGGTCTGGCCGATGCGTCCGGGCGCCAAGCGATCGAGCCGATCGATGGCGGGAGCTTCACGCTTGATACGGATTTGGTGATCAAGGCGTTGGGGTTTGATCCTGAGGATTTGCCGGACGCGTTCGGGCAACCGGGCCTCACCGTGACGCGGTGGGGAACCTTATCGATCAATCCGACGAGTTTCGAGACCGCTTTACCGGACGTGTATGCGGCCGGTGATATTGTGCGTGGGGCGAGCCTCGTAGTTTGGGCGATCAAGGATGGGCGCGATGCGGCGGCCTCGATCCATCGGCGCTTGCAGGCGCAAGCGGTTTCTTCAATGGCGACGGCGGCGGAGTGATAGGATGACCGGTGAGACAGGTGCGGAATTTGTAGCGTCGTGGCAGGCCAACGCGGCACGGCTGCAAGGAACCTATAGCGCTGAGCAGGAGCATGATGCCTGCGGCGTCGGGCTGATTGCTGCATTGGACGGGCAAAAAAGGCGCGATGTGGTGCAGGCGGGCATTGATGCGCTGCGCGCCGTTTGGCATCGGGGTGCGGTGGATGCGGATGGCAAGACCGGCGATGGCGCTGGGATTCACCTAGAAATCCCCCGTGATTTTTTTGCCGACGCCGTGGAGCGCGGTGGTGACCGGGTGCATCCCGGACCGATTGGCGTGGGCATGGTGTTTTTGCCGAAGACCGATTTGGGCGCGCAGGAAACCTGCAGACAAATTATCGAAACCGAAATTCTCAAGCTTGGCTATCGGATTTATGGCTGGCGGCAGGTGCCGATCGATGTTGCGTGCATTGGTGAAAAGGCCAATGCAACGCGGCCGGAGATTGAGCAAATCATGATCCATAATGCGCTGCAGCGGTCTGAGGCGCAATTTGAGCTTGATTTGTATATTATCCGTAGGCGGATTGAGAAAGCGGCGATTGGGGAGCAAATCAACGAGCTTTATATTTGTTCGTTGTCATGCCGATCGATTATCTATAAGGGCATGTTTCTGGCGCAAAGCTTGACCGATTTCTATCCGGATCTGCTTGACCCAAGGTTTGTTTCGCGATTTGCCATTTATCACCAGCGTTATTCGACGAACACGTTTCCAACTTGGCGGCTGGCACAGCCCTTTCGCATGCTCGCGCATAACGGCGAGATTAACACGCTCGCGGGTAATGTGAACTGGATGAAGAGCCATGAAACGCGCCTCGCCGCCGGGCCGCTTGATGGGCATCTTGATGATATCAAGCCGGTGATCCAGGCGGGCAGTTCCGATACGGCGACGCTTGATGCGGTGTTTGAATTACTCGTGCGGGCGGGGCGTGACGCGCCGATGGCCAAGACACTGTTAATTCCGCCGGCACCGGGGATTGATGCGATGATGCCCCAAGCGCATCGAGATTTGATCGGTTATTGCAATGCGGTGATGGAGCCATGGGATGGTCCGGCGGCAATCACCGCAACGGATGGGCTCACGGTAATCGCGGGGCTCTACCGCAACGGGCTTCGGCCCCTACGCTATACGATCACCACTGATGCGATGTTGATCGTCGGGTCTGAGACCGGCATGGTCAAGCGTGACGAGAGCGATATTCGCGAACGCGGCCGGGTTGGCCCTGGCGAGACGATCGCTGTCGATTTGGCGACCGGACGGTTCCACCATGCCAACGAGTTGATGGATGCGTTAGCGAGCCGCCAAGATTTTGGCGCATGGACGCGGCGCACCACCGTTATCGACCGGCTGGTGAAAACCGATGCCCCAGAGCCGGTGCGTTTCGAGGCGGCGGAGTTGCGTCAGCGCCAGCGGGCTGTTGGCTTCACCTTGGAGGAGCTGGAGCTGCTGTTGCATCCAATGGTCGAGGAAGCCAATGAGGCCGTCGGCTCGATGGGTGATGATACGCCGATTGCGGTACTATCGTCGCGTTATCGCGCTTTGCATCATTATTTTCGCCAGAGCTTCTCCCAAGTGACCAATCCAGCGATTGATAGTTTGCGGGAATCGCAAGTGATGTCGCTGAAAACCCGGCTGGGCAACTTGGGGAATGTGCTGGATGAAGATTCGAGCCAGTGCGATTTGTTGCAGCTTGATAGTCCGGTATTATCGACGGCTGAATTTGACGCTATGCGCACCTATATGGGTGCATCCGCTTGTGTGGTGGATTGCACCTTTGCCGCCGCCGATGGCGAGGCGGGGTTACGCGCCGCGATTGAGCGAATTCGTCGCGAGGCAGAACAAGGTGTGCGAGAGGGGTGCACGCATGTTATTTTAACCGACGAGGCGTTTGACGATCAACGAGTTCCGATCCCGATGATTTTGGCGACCGGGGCCGTTCATACGCATTTGGTTCGCCAATCGCTGCGCACTTTCACCAGCCTCAATGTCCGTGCAGCAGAGTGTATGGATGTGCATTATTTCGCGGTGCTGATTGGCGTGGGTGCCACGACAGTCAACGCCTATCTTGCCCAGGAAAGCATTGCCGACCGGCATCGGCGCGGCTTGTTTGGCGATGTTTCGCTCAAAACCTGTGTTAGTCGCTACAAGAAGGCGATTGATAAGGGATTGCTCAAGATCATGTCCAAGCTGGGCATTTCGGTGATTTCATCCTATCGCGGCGGCTATAATTTCGAGGCGATTGGGCTCTCGCGCGCGTTGGTTGCTGAATTTTTCCCAGGCATGCCCTCGCGTATTTCCGGAATTGGTCTGCCTGGCATTGCTCATAAAATTTTGGAACTGCACGAGGCGGCTTGGCAGGGTGATGTTATTGCACTACCGGTTGGTGGGCTTTATCGCGTGCGGCGGAGTGGTGAGACCCATGCGTTTGAGGGCGATATGGTGCATGTGTTGCAAACCGCCGTTGCAACCGATAGCTACACGCTCTATCGCAAATATGCCGATGCGGTGCATAGCCAGCCACCGGTCGCGCTCCGCGATTTGCTCGATTTCCGCACTGAGGGGCGCGCACCGATCCCGGTTGACGATGTAGAGAGCATTACTGAAATTCGTAAGCGATTGCTTGCGCCGGGCATTTCGTTAGGCGCCCTCAGCCCAGAAGCGCATGAGACTTTGTCGATTGCGATGAACCGGATTGGCGCACGCTCGGACTCTGGTGAGGGCGGCGAAGATCCTGCGCGCGCGACGCCACGAGCCAATGGGGATAACGCCTCGTCAGCGATTAAGCAAATTGCCTCTGGCCGTTTCGGGGTAACGGCGGAATATTTGAATAATTGCCGGGAAATTGAGATCAAGATTGCGCAGGGCGCTAAGCCGGGCGAAGGGGGCCAACTACCCGGACCTAAAGTGACTGAGCTGATCGCGAAATTGCGCCATGCGACACCGGGGGTGATGCTGATTAGCCCTCCGCCGCATCATGATATTTATTCGATCGAGGATTTGGCACAGCTTATTTACGATTTGAAGCAAATCAACACCGAGGCGAGCGTTTGCGTCAAGCTGGTGTCGCGCTCGGGCATCGGCACCATCGCGGCGGGAGTCGTGAAGGCCAAGGCGGATTCGATTTTGATTTCTGGCCATTCGGGAGGCACGGGAGCGAGCCCGCAAAGCTCGATTAAACATGCCGGCCTGCCTTGGGAGATGGGGCTGTCTGAGGCGCATCAAGTGCTGATGCTGAATCGGCTACGCCATCGGGTGCGGTTGCGCACCGATGGTGGCATTAAAACTGGCCGTGATGTGGTGATTGCTGCAATGTTGGGGGCCGAGGAGTTTGGTATCGGCACAGCCTCGTTAGTCGCGATGGGCTGCATCATGGTGCGGCAATGCCATTCCAATACCTGCCCCGTGGGCGTGTGCACCCAAGATGAGGCGCTGCGGGCAAAGTTCGACGGATCACCAGAGAAAGTCATTAATCTGTTCTCGTTCATCGCTGAAGATGTGCGCCAGATTCTTGCATCGCTCGGTATGCGCAGCCTGGCTGACGTGATTGGTCGGAGCGATTTGCTCCGGCAAGTTTCACGCGGTGCGGATTATTTGGACGATCTGGATTTGAATGCCATTTTGGCGCAGGCTGATCCAGGACCCTATGCGCGTTATTGCACCCGTGAAGGGCGCAACGCGGTGCCCGAATCCCTCGATGCGCAAATGATCAATGATGCGCAAGGGTTTTTTGAACGCGGTGAAAAAATGCAACTGCAATATGCCATTCGCAATACCCATCGAGCGATTGGCACCAAATTTTCTTCGCGAATTGTCCGCGAGAAGCGCGGGGCCGAATTGCAACCCGATCACGTCACGGTGCGGCTGCGTGGCTCGGCGGGCCAATCACTGGGCGCGTTCGCGGTGCGCGGATTAAAGTTGGAAGTGTTTGGCGATGCCAATGATTATGTGGGTAAAGGCCTATCCGGCGCGACGATTATTGTGCGCCCTGCCCCATCCTCTACGCTAATTAGTAATCAGAACACGATTATTGGTAACACCGTGCTCTATGGCGCCACTTCGGGCCGACTCTTTGCCGCAGGGCAAGCGGGGGAACGTTTTGCGGTGCGCAATTCCGGCGCGACTGCGGTCATTGAAGGTGCTGGATCCAATGCCTGCGAATATATGACGGGTGGGACGGTGGTGATCCTCGGCCCCGTTGGTGGCAATTTTGGTGCAGGCTTTACCGGCGGCGTAGCGTTCATCTACGACGAGGACGAAACCTTTGAACAGCGGATCAATCCCGAGACCTTGTCGTGGCAGCGTGTGCCAACGGGCTATTGGGCAGAGCATTTGCGCGATCTGGTCAGCGAACATGCCAGCGAGACCCAAAGCCGGTTTGCGGCTATGCTGCTCAATGATTGGGACCGGGTGCTGCCACGGTTCTGGGTGGTGGTGCCGCGTGACTTTGCCTCGCGGCTCCCTGTGCCGTTAAAGGCCGTTTCCGCCGCTTAAGGTGCGATCATCCGCATTGACACGATCAACTGATCTGATCGATGTGGAGGTCGTTCCCAGAGCGTTATTGTTGCGCGCTTGTTCAAGGATTAAGTGTTCTGCCCCTGAAATTCATCTCATGAATTTCAGGGGCAGGACATTAGCGGGCCAAATCAGGCGGCACGACGGATCGACAGTTCGCGCCAGATGGTGGCGAGAGAGTCGACCAGATGGTCCATATCGGCATCGCTATGCAAGGGTGACGGGGTTAGCCGCAGGCGCTCAGTGCCGCGCGGCACCGTCGGGTAGTTGATTGGCTGGACGTAAACGCCGAACCGTTCTAACAGCGTGTCGCTGATCTCTTTACATAGGGCCGCGTCCCATACCATGACGGGAACGATGTGGCTTGGGTTATGCAGATGCGGAACGTCCGCTTGGTCCAACTTGGCGCGCAGCCGGGCCACACGCTCATGCATGCGGGTGCGTTCGGCATCGCTTGATTTCAAATGGCGGATGCTCGCAATGGCGCCGGCAGCGACGGTGGGCGGCAGCGCTGTGGTGAAGATAAAGCCTGACGCGTAAGAGCGGACAAAATCGCACAGCGCGTGCGATCCGGTGATATAGCCACCGATGACGCCGAAGCCCTTGGCGAGCGTACCTTCGATTACACTGATGCGATGGGCGAGACCGTCACGCTCGGATATGCCGCCACCGTGCGGGCCGTATAATCCCACTGCGTGAACCTCATCGAGATAAGTCATGGCACCGAAACGATCGGCAACATCGCAAATGGCTTCAATCGGTGCGACATCGCCATCCATCGAATAAACGCTCTCGAACGCGACGAGTTTGGGACGCGCCGGATCGATTGCGGCTAGTTTGCGGGCGAGATCGGACGGGTCGTTATGCTCAAACACCACGCATTCGGCCCGACTATGGCGGATGCCTTCGATCATTGACGCATGGTTCAGCGCATCCGACACGACAACGCATTGCGGCATTTTAGCGGCCAGGGTGCAGAGTGACGCCCAGTTCGACATATAGCCCGAATTGAACAGCAGCGCTGAGTCTTTGCCGTGCAGGCCAGCGAGTTCGTGTTCCAACACCGTATGAAAGTGATTGGTGCCTGCGATATTGCGCGTACCACCGGCCCCTGCCCCGCACCGATCCAACGCCTCATGCATGGCCGCGAGGACAGTTGGATGTTGGCCCATGCCCAGATAATCGTTCGAGCACCAGACTGTCACTTGCCGTTCGCCGCCGGCGCCATATTGGGTGGCGTGGGGGAAGTTGCCAGCATGGCGCTCAATATCGGCAAATACCCGGTAACGACCTTCCCGGCGCAATTGATCGAGTTGAGCGGTGAAAAAGTTTTCGTAATTCATCGGACGCACTCTCCCGGTTAAGTCGGTTATTCGGCGGCTAGGCGTAAGGCGCACCCGGCGAATGCCAGGGACAGCCCGGCTTCATCCAAATTACGCCCGATCGCGATCACCCGAGGTTGCTCGCCATCGGGAGCGGCAAAAGCGGCAACGCTGGCGCGATGCCCGGCGACGTCAAACTGCACCCAGCCACGCCCCGAACGGGCCAGCCCTTTGAGACGGGCGATTGTGCCGAAATGCCCTTCGGCGGCAGCATCGAGCACACGGCGCAACGCATCGAGATCGCAAATTGTATCGAGTGTGCCTGCCCATGAAGCGAAGCCCAGAGCGTCCTCATGCGCATGATCGTGAGCGTGATCATGGTTGTGGTGATGATCGGGATGGGTGCAGGTGACATCGATGCATCCATCATCGTCATGCTCGTGCTCGTGCGCGTGCTCATGACCATGTTCTTGCGCCTCTTGCGCCTGTGACGCCGGCGAGGGTTGAGCTGTTCCGCCCGCAAAAATCTCGGCCGGAACCGATCCGTAGCGTGCTGCGATGATGCGGGCTGCGGGGTTGAGGCGGCTCAAGGTCGCCTCGACGGCCCGGCGCTCGGCCAGGCTCACCAAATCTGTCTTGTTGATCACGATCACACCGGCGAGCCGTGCCTGGGCAGTGAAATGTGCCTGCATCTCCGCATAGTCACCTAAAAAAGCCCCCGCATCGATCATGGTAATGACCGACAGGCTGCGCTTGAACGGCGCGATTTGTGGACGTTCTAACACGCCGATCAGTGACGCAAGATCGGCCACGCCAGACGGTTCGATCAACACCCGATCCGGCGCATAGCGGCCAACGACCTCTTCGAGCTGACTCGCGAGATCATTTTTGAGCGTGCAGCAAATGCAACCGTTGGGCAGTTCGACCACATCAGCGCCCTGGCCACGAAGCAGCGATCCATCGATGCCGACGGAGCTAAAATCATTGACCAAGACAACAGTTTTTTCGCGATTCTCGGCAGGAACGGCGCCGAGCATGTCGAGACGGCGGCGCATGAAGGTCGTTTTGCCCGCTCCTAGAAAGCCCGCGATGATTTCGACATCGAACGCACGCACAGGCTTACGGGATTTAAGGCCCCAGCTCCAAAGTTTAGCTGCCGGCAACGGCACCACCAGGAACCAATGTTCGAGAATGGCCAACGCCATCATCACACCGATGAACGTGTCACCGGCGCGCGCAAAGCTGGTCGTGGCGGTGGCCGCATGCTCAAACATGATCGTGCCGATCACGGTGGAGACGGTGATCGAGATTGGGAATAATAGGTTCATCGGCTCGCGACGCAGGAAGCTTTTCAGAAAGTTCAGATGTTCCGGCAAAAATTCTTCATTCAGATTGCGCACGCCGAGAAACACATTGAGCTTGGCGCTTTGATGCATCCACCAGAGCACCATGAAGGTCCAAACACCGATTTGATTGGGTTGGCCCCATGTGAGCGCGATGATGAGCGCGGCCGAGATGATGATCGCGAGTTCATGCCAGAGGCTCGTCTGGATCGCATGGCCGAAATGTTTCCAGCCGCGGCAATTTTCGGGGCAGGCATCCTGCCGGGGGCCGGTGACAAAGCCCATATAGAAGCTAATTTCCTGCCAACCCCAGGCGAATAATCCAAATCCGAACGCCCAATAGGCCGCACTCACGGTTGTCTCACCACTGACCCGCACGAGCCCGATCACGCAAATGGCAAAGACGGCACTGGCGCCGAGCATGCTCCATTTGAAGGTGGGGCGCGGCAAGCCATCGAGAAAAATGATGGCACCGGTGCTGAACCACCAAACGAACAAGGCAAACAGGCCTGGAATGATGTAGCTGCTCATGATTTTTCCTCTATATCCTTACGTTACCAGGTCGGCTGAAGGCGAATTTCCGCAGGCAGCGGATGCGATTTTGTGCGCATAAAATAGAGACGCCCAAATGCCAGAGCGGCTTGAGCGGCGTGACTAACACGTTTGAGCTTTGCCCCGAGACCCGTTTGATCGCGGAGCGCTAAGTTTGCGACGTCGATTTTGCGCAAGCGCTCAAGCCCTTCGAGGAATTTCGGATTCTCCAGATCGAGCGTCACAGGAAAAACCTGTTCGCTGATCGCTGAGGTGATGCGGAACACCTGCATGTCATAGTCCGTGGGATCGAGGCCGAGTGCTGCGTGGAAATGCGGCCGAGCATGGTCACGCACATACATGGTGGCAAACACCGCAAGTTGGAAAAACCGCACCCAGAGCCGGTTAGTGCCCTTCAGCATCCACGGATTGGCCCGCATGAGCAGCGCGAAGGCCTCACCGTGACGAAATTCATCATTGCACCATTCCCGGAACCATTTGAAAATTGGATGGATGCGCAATTCGGGGTGCTTTTCCAGCTGGCGATAAATCGAAATATAGCGGGCGTAGCCGATTTTTTCGGAAAGATAGGTCGCATAGAAAATGAATTTCGGTTTGAAGAAATGGTATTTTTTCGCACGGGTGAGGAATCCCAAATCGACCTTCATATTCAAATCATGGAGCGCCTCATTGATGAAACCGGCGTGACGCGCTTCATCGCGGCTCATATAACCGAACAGGGCTTTCAAATCGGGGTTTTGCACGCGCTTTTTGATCTCGGCATAGAGCACGCAGCCGGAGAATTCGGCGGTGACGGAACTGACCAAGAAATCGAGAAATTCCCGGCGTAATTCGGCTGGCATGCTGGAAATATCAACCGCGAATTCATCGGTGCGGGCGAAGTGACCTTTGTTCGGGTCCGCGCGAAACTCCTCCATCAGCGCGTCCCACTGGGCGCGGATTGGTTCCACATTGATATTGTTCAACGCCTCGAAATCGGTGGTGTAAAAGCGCGGGCTGAGCATAGTGCTCGCTTGCGCCGAGGCCGTCTGTTCGTTGGGGGCAGCGTGATCATGCGCGGTGTTGACGGCATGAATCGGGCTAACAGCGTTCATGGCTCAGGCTCCGATATGCGAGAGGGAGGGTTGAACATCGGCCAGTGGTTGGAAGCCGACTTCATAGAGTTCGGATATCTCGACGATGGAGCTTACGCGGGTCCAGAGCCGCGCGAGCAGGCCAGCGCGGATCAGCACACCAGGGCGCTCGCAAATGACATGCTCACCGAACAGGATTTCGTAGGGTGCATCGAGCACCATCACCACATCGCCTGCGCGGATCTCGACATTTTCGGGGATCGCGTGCGCGTGGAAGCTGGCGGGCGTTTGCTCGATATCAATGGAGCAACGGAGCGGAATATGTTCGCCAGCCATTATAAACTCCTTTTCGGTTGGAGAAGAGCGGAAAATTGCGCTTGGTTCGACGGGCCAAAGGCTTGCAGGAAGATTTTTCGACCAGTAAGCGGATCATCCAAGAGCAACGCGCCGCCTCGTTGCGGGATGAGCAGAAACGGCGCGGTCCGCGGCTGACCTTCGCGTGCGCGGGCTTGCAGCATGGTGCGCATGGTGGTCCGCAGAAACGCATCTTGGGTTGGCGCGATGGTCGCAATTGGCGCGCCCGCGCCTGTGGTGACGGTAATTGCATCCTGAGCTTGTTGGCGAAAAACCACAGCCACAGCACCGGCTTTCCAATTCACCGGGTGGCCGCCCGCATGGTTGATCCGGGCGACGGCGGCGAGGGCGATGGTGCCAATCATCAGTGATCCAGCCGCAATCAGCGCCCAGCGCGGCACATGCGGCGCTTCGTCACGCATGTTTGGTCCACCGCGCTGGGTTTGGACGCCACTCATGCCGCGCGCGCTTGGCCCAGGGCCGGCTGCTTGGCCCGCACTGGGGAGGGCTGGTCGCGCAGCACAAAGCCAGCGGCTTCACCTTGATGCGCGGCCCAGGCATCGGCGAGAAGTTTGGCCACCGGTTCTGCATCACGCACGGCGCGCAGCATCGGCTCGGTGCCCGCCTTTTTGCCCGCTTTGACGTGAGGCCACAGCAAAATATAGGACAGGCGAGAGCGGTCATCGAGCGTGAGAGGAATATCGCCAATACCATCGGCGCCAATCCGGATTCCTGCCGCCTCGATTTTTGCAAAGGGTAAGTTGAGATGTTTGCGAATGCTTGCACCGTGGGCAATCACCACGCGGCGAGACGTGATGGTGTAGATGGTGCTGCGGGCCGTCAACCAAGCCATCAGCGTAACCAGTGCCATGGCTAACGCACCGAGGCCAATCGCCCAGACGGCGGAGGCCAATATTTCGCGCAGGCCATAGCCAGCGAATGTCGCACTCACCAAGCTCCACACCACGATGACTCCGACATAGATGCTCAGCATGCGCAGGCGGAACGCGCCCATCAGTAAGCTGCGAAAGCCGGGCTTGCCCTGCCAGAGCAGGGTTTCGCCCATCGGCAGGCCGTGCGGCAGGCCATCCGGCGTGATTGAGGGATTGCTCATAGGTAGGGCTCCGAACGCTGTGGTGTCGCGTAGAGATGGCCGGAGGCAAAATAGGCCATCAGCCGGTCCTCTTCGCGCGGGGAGATGCGGTTAGGCTCAGCAAGAGAAGGTGCCTCGGCGAATTGTTGTGCGGTAACTGACGCGACTTTAACTTTGATCGCGCTACCCGAGCCTTGCACGCAAACCAAGGTGGCAGGAAACATCACGCGGCGGGTTGGGGTGGTGGCGGCGTCCGCTTCGTACCAAACCAACTGCTGGTCTGCGAGATCAACCCAAAGATCGACGACGGTGCCTGCCGTTTTGCCATCCAGTGTGATCACCGGGGCGCCGCGAGGATCAGGATCTTCGCTGGCGACACTATAGCCGTGCGCGATGCGAATGGGCACGATGCGATCCTCGCCTTCGGGCATTTTTTCGGGTTCGTTATCGCGCTGGGTGTAGGAGGCGGGGCCAAGCCCATCTTGCATCGGGTTGCCGAGCGGGATAATCGGTGCGCCTTCCCACGGCGCTGACTGCCGGGCATTGAGCACCTCGAGCGGTTCATTCCACGGCACCGATTTGGTTTTGCCGTTTGGCAGCAGGAATGTTTTTGGAGACGGCACCGGAACCAAGCCGGTCGGGCGTTCGCCGGGGCGGTTGGTGACCAGCGGATAGCCTTCGCGCTTATTTTCTTTGATCAGATACCAGATCAACGCAGCAAAGAATATCCAGAACGCATAGAGCACGAGCTGGGCTACATCGATATAAGGGGTTATGGCGCCGGTTTGCATGACAGACCTCGTGTTAGAGTTGTGCTGATAAAGATCGAGCGGGTCGGCTGGTCTTAGCGATGATTTGACCTGGTTCGTCGCGGCGGACCAACGGGCCAATGGCGATAAGTGTGATGAAGAGGAGCAAGAGTTCGACTTCGTAGACAGCCAGATATCCTGAAGCTTGCCCGTTGATCGCCGGTCCTAACGCGCCAGATTGCGCAAGCGCGCCGACGAGGTGACGCAGGAGACCCGCGGTCGCGATTGCGCAGCCGACGGCGAGGGCTTGCACAGCACCCCAAGCGCCGAGTGCGAGGCCGCTCATACCGCCCACCACGCGGCCCATCGCGTCCGACAGGGTGCCGAGCAGGAACAGGCCGCCGCCAAGACCCACCAGGAATACGCCAGCCGCAAATAATGGTGGTAAATTCAGCGGACTTGAGAAAATTACGGCACAGAATGCAACCAGGCCGATGATCGCCCCGAGGGCCGCGAGCCGATACGGATCGGCGCCGCGTGCGAGACGTTTGCCGCCAAATACGAAGGCGATGCCAGCGCCCACGGCAAGCATGGCCGTTAGCGCAGTGGTTTGGCCGACGGCGAGATGCAGAATTTGGCCGCCATACGGCTCCAATAAAATATCCTGCATCGAGAAAGCAAGGGTGCCGAGACCGATGGTGACCAAACGGCGGATTGCGCGGGGTTGGGTGCGAAACAGTGTCCAGGCATGGCGCAAGGTGCGCTCACCGGCGGTGGTGGTAAGGGCCGCAACCTGGGAATCGCTGCGGCGGGGCTCTTGCTTCCACATGGCCACACCGTTCAAAATCATGGTGATCGCGGCGGTCCCTTGCAAAACCTGGATCAGCCGCACGAGGCTGAAGGGGGTGAGCAGAGCGCCATAGATCAACGCGCCGCCAATCATGCCGACCAGGAGGCCCGAGGATAGCATGGCTACGACTCTCGGACGTGCGGCTTCGGGGGCTAGATCGGTCGCGAGCGCAAGCCCCGCCGTTTGCACCGTGTGCATGCCAAGCCCAACCATCAAAAACGCCAAAGCGGCACCGATATCGCCGATCGCCGGACCGATATGGGTGCGCACATGACCCGATAGCACGATCAGCGCGAACGGCATGATTGCGAAGCCACCAAATTGGCCCATCGTGCCAAACCAGATGAATGGCACGCGGCGCCAACCGAATGCCGAGCGGTGATGATCCGACCGAAAGCCAATGATCGCGCGGGCGGGCGCTAACAAGAGTGGGACGGCGATCATGAGTGAAACCAACGCCGCCGAGACGCGCAGCTCCACAATCATGACCCGGTTTAGCGTGCCGATCATCAGCGCCAAAGCCAGGCCGACCGTGACCTGGAATAAGGAGAGACGCAGCAAACTGCGCATCGGCAATTCTGGCGTTGCCGCGTCAGCAAAGGGAAGCCAGCTCGCATCAAGCCGCATCCAAAATGGTGCCATTTTGCTGGGGCTTTTGAGTTTCACCGTTTCAACTCCAGGGCTTTGGAGAAATAGAATCCACTAGTAATTTTTTCAGTGCGCCCGATCGAGAACGCGGCAAGGTTCGGGGTGGCGCGGATGGCCTGATGCAGCGCGCCCTCGCGGAGCGGCTCGATCATGGGGGCACGGTCCCCACGGGGGAATTGCCGACCGACGGCGCGCATCGTCGCAAGCAGCGGCGTGCTCGGTGCGAAGGTGAATAAAATCGCGCGATCAACGCGAGGCGCAAGGCCGGCTAACGCGGCAACCACCATCGGCGCGGAATAATGGATTAGAGAGTCCATTGCGACTACATAATCGAAACGACCATGCGCGGGATCGAGCATGTCGCCCGCACTGAATTGGATGCGCGCCATCGCCATGTCATTGGCTGCGCGGTCACGGGCAATGCCGATCAATTGCGGCGAAATGTCGATACCGACCACATCCGCGCCCCTTCGTGCGGCTTCCAGCGCAAGGGCGCCGGTTCCGCACCCGGCATCGAGCAGGCGAGCACCGGTCAAATCATCGGGCAGCATGGAAAGCAAGGTTGCGCGCATTGCCTCGCGCCCGGCCCGGACGGTGGCGCGGATACGGCCCAGCGGCGCATCCGAGGTCATCCGCGCCCAAGCCGCCAACGCGGTGCGATCGAAATAGGTTTCGATTTCGCTCCGCCGACGCTCGTAAGTCGAGTTGCTCATTATTCATACCCCAGCAAGTCAAAAATCTCGCGGTCCTTGAGCGGCACGGCGGTGAGTGGATCCACGCCCGCCCAGAGCATTTCGGCAAGATCGAGGTAGGTTTGTTTGACCTCGGCAAGTCCGGGTGTATCCTCCATCTCGAACAGCACGCTTTTTTTCAACCGCGAGCGGCGGATCACGTCCAGATCAGGGAAGCGCGCTAAGGTCGACAGGCCAGTTGCTTGGTTATAACGATCCAACTGATCCGTTTCGCGGCTGCGATTGGCGATCACGCCGCCGAGGCGCACGCCGTAGTTTTTTGCCTTGGCACCGATTGCCGCGACGATGCGGTTCATTGCGAAAATACTGTCGAAATCATTAGCCGTAACAATCAAAGCCCGATCGGCATGCTGTAAGGGTGCAGCGAAGCCGCCGCACACCACGTCACCCAGCACATCGAAAATCACAACGTCGGAATCATCAAGCAAATGATGTTCTTTGAGAAGTTTGACGGTTTGGCCGACAACATAGCCGCCGCAACCGGTGCCGGCGGGTGGGCCGCCAGCTTCGACGCATTGCACGCCACCGAACCCCTCATAGACGAAATCCTCGATGCGCAATTCCTCGGGGTGGAAATCCACCGCTTCGAGCGCATCGATCACCGTGGGTACCAGACGCTTTGTGAGGGTGAAGGTTGAATCGTGTTTGGGATCGCAGCCGATTTGCAATACGCGCTTGCCAATTGTTGCGAATGCCGCGGAAAGATTAGACGAGGTGGTGCTTTTGCCGATCCCGCCTTTGCCATAGACAGCAAACACCTTGGCGCCGCCGATGCGCAAGCTGGGATCGAGCGAGACTTGCACGCTGCCCTCGCCATCGCCGCAGGACGAGCCGCAACTGGCCCCGGCGAGACGTTCGGCAATGCTGGCGGGTTTGACGATGGTATTCATGCCGCGCGCTCCAATGCTTGATGATTGCTGGTGGGTGCGGTTTCGGGGACGAGGCCCTCGAGCCGGTCTTCAAGTTCGGCCCCCGCATCGCGTAGGGCGGCCAGGGTTTCGGCATCGGGCGCCCAGTAGTTGCGCTCGTGGGCTTCGATCAGCCGGTTCGCGAGACGGGCCGAGGCAATCGGGTTCAGCGCGGCAATACGATCGCGCATCGCGGGGTCGAGCACGAAAACGGCGCTAATTTCCTGATAAACCCATGGCTCTACTTGACCGGTGGTGGCAGACCAGCCCAGCGTGTTGGTAACCGAGGCCTCGATATTGCGCACACCTTCAGAGCCGTGGGAGAGCATGGCCTCGAAATATTTGGGATTGAGCATCCGGGTGCGGGTTTCCATGGAAACCTGTTCGCTCAGCGTGCGCACCGTGCCGTCACCCGTGGTTTGATCGCCGATATATAAGGCAGCGTCTTTGCCACTAGCCGCTTTGACTGCGCGGCTCATGCCACCCAAGCCATCGAAATAATGATCGATGGTGGTGACGCCAAGATCAAGCGATTCCAGATTTTGGTAGGCAACATCAACGGTTTTCAGCATCGCGCTAAATATTGCGTCGTGCCGACTGGCTTTGCCATCGACACCATAGGCGAAGCCTTTGCGTTTGACGAAGGCCTGACCGAGTTCTTCCTCGTTTGACCAGCTGCCGGAATCGACCAGTTGATTGACATTGGCGCCATAGGTGCCGTCGGCATTGCTGAACACGCGCAAGGCCGCGTCTTCAACGGTGCCGCCATGTTCGGCGATAATGGCTTTGACGTGCTTACGAATGAAATTCTGGTCGTCGGATTCGTCAGCCTGGGCGGCGAGCAGGGCCGCTTCGGCGAGTAGGCGGGTTTGCAGCGGCAATAAATCACGGAAAATGCCGGAGAGCGTTACCACAACATCAATGCGAGGGCGGTTCAACGCGTCAAGCGGAACCAGTTCCGCGCCTGCGAGGCGGCCATAAGAATCGCGGCGCGGTTGTGCGCCCATGAGCCATAACGCTTGGGCGATCGGGCCGCCTTCGGATTTCAGATTATCCGAGCCCCAGAGCACTAACGCGACGGTTTCCGGCATCGCACCGGAATCCTGTTGATGGCGTGCGATCAGCCGTTCGGCTTGCCGTTCGCCATCGCGCATGGCGAAGGCGCTGGGCATCCGGAAGGGATCGAACCCGTAAATATTCCGGCCAGTCGGCAGAATCGCGGTGTTGCGCAGAATGTCACCACCAGGAGCCGGTTTAATATAGCTGCCATCAAGCGCGTGAATGATGGCAGGAAGTTCGCTGTCCGTGGCTAATAGCTGATCAAGCCTGGCATGCTCGGCGGGATCGGTAATACCGGCGGCATCGAGCAGCTCGCGGCGCTGGGCGGCATCGGGCGGGCTGCCAACCACATGCAGGCCAACCGGGATCAAGGCATATTCCAAATCGAGCAAGGCGGTGGTCAATGTGTTGATCGGCTCGCGGGCGTTATCGCCCCATGCTGGTTCGGCTTTGGCGAGATCGAGCTTCGCGGCTTCGGCTTGGATCAAAGCTTCGAGGTCACGGCGGTCCGCATCTGCGGTTTCGGGCGGCAGGCCGCGCCAATGCAACACTGAGGCCTTCAAATCAGCGAGGCCGCGATAGAGGCCCGCTTGGGTGACTGGCGGCGTTAGATGGCTGATCAGGGTTGCGTTTGCACGGCGCTTGGCCAGCATGCCTTCGGAGGGATTATTCGAGGCGTAGAGATAGAAGTTCGGCAAATCGCGGATCAGGCGGTCAGGCCAGCATTTGCCGGTGAGGCCCGCTTGCTTGCCGGGCATGAATTCCAACGCACCATGTGTGCCGAAATGCAGCACGGCGTGCGCGCTGAAATCCTCGCGCAACCAGCGATAAAATGCGTTGAAGGCGTGGGTTGGCGCGAACCCGCCTTCGAATAAGAGGCGCATCGGGTCGCCTTCGAAGCCGAAAGCGGGCTGCACGCCGACGAAAATATTGCCGAATTGGGCACCGAGCACGAAAATCGACGCACCATCACTGTTCTGGCGGCCGGGCGCTGGCCCCCATACCTGCTCGATCTCGGCGAGATAGGGTTCGCGGCGCACATGGTCATCGCGCGCGATGCGCACCGCAACATTAGCCTCTGCGCCATATTGTGCAGCATTGCCGACGCAAATTTTGTCGCGCAAGGTTTCAACCGAGTCTGGCAGATCAACAAGGTAGCCCGCTTGGTGCAGGGCCGTTAGGGTATTGAACAAGGATTGAAAGACCGAGAGGTAAGCGGCGGTGCCGGTGGCGCCGGAATTGGGCGGGAAATTGAATATCACGAGGCCAATGCGGCGGTTGGCGCGTTCGGTTTTGCGCAATTCCACGAGTTTGGCAGCGCGGGCGGCGAGCATATCGGCCCGTTCCAGATGCACGCTCATCGCCCGGCCACTATCCGCAGGCCCACCGGCGCGCCCGCCAAAGGTCATTGGTACGATACCGCCATCGAGCTCGGGCAAGGCCACCATCATGGTCGCCTCGACCGGTGTTAGGCCGCGGGGATCGGCCTCCCATGCCGAAATCGGCTGGAACACCAGCGCGTGCGCGGAGAGATACGGCACATCAAGCTTGGCCAGAATGGTCGCCGCGGCCTCAGAATCATTGTAAGCCGGGCCACCAACAAGCGAAAATCCGGTGAGGGAGATTACCGCATCGATGACGGGATTGTTATCGGCAAAGAAATATTGATCGATCGCCGGGCGCGCATCAAGGCCCACTGCAAAGATCGGCAGAACCTGATAGCCGCGCGCCTCAATCGCGGTGATGACCCCGTCATAATGCGCGGAATCGCCGGACAGCAACATGCTGCGCATCAGCACTAACCCGATAGTGCCCCGCGCATAGCGACATTGCGGCAGGGCATTCCGATCGGTGCCGAGGCGCGGCGTCATGCGTGGGTGGTAGACGCCCAATTCGGGGTAATCTTGCGGCTCGGGGATCGATTTTTTGGTTTTGAGCGCGGCACGCGGGCCGGCGGCATAGCGTTGGATTAGCAGCCGAAACAGGTTCTCGATGTTGTCGGGCGAGCCAGCCAGCCAGTATGACAAGGTGAGGAAATAATTGCGTAAATCCTGCGCGGTGCCAGGGATCAGCCGCAGCAATTTCGGCAAGGTGCGCAGTGTGCGCATTTGCGATTGGGCGGCTGAGTCGTCGCGTTTTTTCGGGCGCAGATTTTTCAGGAATTTCAGCGTAGCACTGCCTTCCTTACTCATATCGAGTTTGCCCATGCGGGTTAGATTGGTAATTTCGGCGGCAGATAGTGCGCAGACCATGGCATCACAGCGTTCGCGCCGGGCGAGCAGCGCGGGACGCACGAGGCGCACATGCTCATCCAGAAATAGCATCGCGGCGATCACAAGATCGGCGTTCGCAATGGCTGCTTCGCACGCGGCCAGCGCCTCGCGATTGGAGGCCCAACGATCACCGGTATGCAATTCGATGGTCACGCCAGGATAATCTGCACTCAACTTGTCGCGCACCCCGGCCATGACGGCATTCAGATTGCCATCCATGGTGACAACCGCCACGCGAATGGCGGTGTGGTTAGCGGGCGAAGTGGGCTTTTGCATTGTATAAAGTCTCAATGGTTATAACGCTCACGCCTTGTTCGGCGGCAAAAGTCTCGGTGTTTCGGCGGGCTTTACCCCGCACGAAGAACGGGATTTTTTTCAACTCGGCCTCAGCGGCTTGATCCCAGCCCGAAAAGGTGGTGGCGGGACGGACCGCAACTTCACCGCCCAGATGGGAGGGAGCGGCATCGGCGTGAAACTCGAAATCCTCTCGGAACATGCCGATCAAATGTTCCTCAAGTCCCATCATCAGCGGATGCGTTAGAGTGTCAAATAACACGTTTGAACCTTCGAATCCCATCACCGGAGCGCGGCGGGCTGGAAAATCCTGCACATGCACCGGCGCGGAAATCACCGCGCAGGGAATGCCGAGGCGCTTGGCAATATGGCGCTCCATTTGGGTGCCCAGCACGATTTCCGGAACGGCGGCGGCAATCGCCGCTTCGATTTCCAGATAATCATCGCTGATCAGCGGGGTGACGCCATATTGGGCTGCAGCATCGCGCAGTTCTCGGCCGAATTCGCGGCTATAGGTGCCGAGCCCCACCACGGTGAAACCCATCTCCTCGGCGGCAACGCGCGCCAGGGCGATGGCGTGGCTGGCATCCCCGAAAATAAAGGCCCGTTTGCCGGTCAGGTAGGTCGAGTCGACCGATCGCGTGTACCATGATGAACGCTGGTCGGCCTCGATATCATCCGATTGCGACACACCCGCGAGGGCTGTGAGTTCGGCGATGAAAGCGCGCGTGGCGTTCAGGCCAATCGGCACGGTGCTGATGGTTTTTTGGCCGAAGGCGCGGGCAAGATAGGAAGCCGCCGTGCCGGCGATTTCAGGATAAAGCACGATATTCGCGTGGGCTGCTGGCAGGCGCTGCAAGTCAGCAAAGCGGGCATTCCACGGCGCGATGGCGTTGATTGTGATTCCCAGTGCGCGGATCAACGCGCTGATTTCCGCCAAATCATCGCGATGGCGAAAGCCGAGCGCGGTGGGGCCAAGAATATTAACCGAGAATGCACCCCGCTGCGGCTTGGCGCCCAAAGTTGCAGCGCGGACCAGGCGATATAAGGTTTCCGCCGCGCCCCAATTTTCCTTGCGCTGATAGGCTGGAAGCTCCAGCGGGATGACCGGAATTGGCAGGCCGAGCGCTTCGGCGAGGCCGCCGGGGTCATCCTGGATCAACTCGGCGGTGCACGAGGCGCCGACGATCATCGCTTCCGGCTTGAACCGATCATAGGCCTCGCGCACCGCGTTTTTGAACAAGGTTGCGGTATCCGACCCCAAATCGCGCGCCTGGAACGTGGTATAGGTGACGGGCGGGCGGCGATCGCGGCGCTCAATCATGGTGAACAGCAAATCGGCATAGGTATCGCCCTGCGGCGCGTGCAGCACGTAATGAACGCCACGCATGGCGGTCGCGATACGCATGGCGCCGACATGAGGAGGGCCTTCATAGGTCCAGAGGGTCAGTTGCATGGCCTACACCTTGACCATGGCGCGGCGACCGAGGGGCCGGGCGAACAGATTGGCGAGGTCCGCCGCTTGCTCAAAGCCCTGGGTCGGGGTGAACACCAGCTCGATGGACCATTTCGTGGCGATCCCCATCGCTTCGAGCGGATTGGCAAGGCCGAGGCCGCACACCACCAGATCCGGCTTGGCGGCTTCGCAGCGATCAAGCTGACGCTCGACATCCTGGCCTTCGGCAAGCTGGGTCGCGGGTGGCAGGAGCGATAATTCGCGCGCCATTAAATCGCGATGCAAAAAAGGTGTGCCGACTTCGGTGAGGCGCATACCGCATTCGCGGGCGAGAAAGCGGGCGAGCGGGATTTCAAGCTGCGAGTCGGGGAAGAAAAACACCGATTTGCCGACAAGCGCGGCGGCAACTTTGGCCACCGCCTCACGGCCGCGCTTGGCCGGGACCGCGATGGCTTGCGCGACGACATCAGGACCGATGCCGAATGCGGAAGCGGCGGCTTCGAACCAGAGCGAAGTGCCCTCGATGCCGAGCGGAAATGGCGCATCGATCCGCGCCGCTCCCCGCTCTTCCAGAGCGCGGGCGGTGGCGGCCAAAAACGGTTGAGCGAGAATGAATTTGGTGCCACGGCCAATTTGCGGCATCGCGCCAGCGCGACGGGCCGGCAGGAAAGCCACGCGATCAAGCCCGATTTCAACAAAAAGCCGCTGAAACTGATCCTCAACCGCATCGGCCAACGCACCGACCACCACGAGCTGGGCTTGATCGCTGGCCGCAAGGCTGGGCACCAGCGCGGTCAAACAAGCATCTTCGCCTTCGGTGAAGGTCGTTTCGATCCCGCTGCCGGAATAAGAGAGAATCCGGACCGACCCGTTGGCCCGCGAATCGAGCCGGGCTGCGGCGCGGGACAGGTCAAACTTAATCACCTCGGATGGGCAGGAGCCGACCAGGAATAATAGTTTGATATCCGGGCGGCGGGCGAGAAGCTGGCCTACCACGCGGTCCAGCTCGTCATCGAGATCCGCTCGGCCGGCAAGGTCGCGCTCTTCGATAATGGCTGTGGCAAAACGCGGTTCAGCGAAAATCATCACGCCGGCCGCCGATTGGATCAGATGCGCGCAGGTGCGCGAGCCAACCACCAGGAAAAACGCGTCCTGAATCCGCCGATGCAGCCAGACGATGCCTGTGAGGCCGCAGAATACTTCGCGCTGGCCGCGTTCACGGATGATAGCGGGGGCGGCGGTTATGATTGGGGCGACACATCCATCCATCACGCGATATGCCCCAAGCTCGATTGCGGCGCTTCGAGACGAGCGGCGCGCAGTTTCATCACGAATTGGGTGGCATTGATCAGATAGGCGGCATAGGCCGCGAGGGCGATCAGCATTTGCGCCCGTGGCAAGGCCCAACCGGTGACGAGCATGGTGACATAGGTGGCGTGCAGCGCGATCACCAGCATCGAAAATACGTCCTCCCAAAAGAACGCACGGGCGAACAAATACTGGCCGAAAACTTTTTTCTCCCAAACCGCGCCGGTAACCATGATCGTCATCAGCAGCATGGTCTTGATGAGGACCGAAATGGTGGCGACCTCAAAGCCGGTGCCGACCACCAGATAATGCAGCACAAGACCGGCACTGATGAGAAACACCATGAACTGCACCGGGGCGAGAATGCCTTGAACCAGGGTCCATTTGGTGGAGTCGCGGCGGCGACGTTCCTCGGGTGTGTAGAGATAAAGTGTACGACGCGCCTGATGAGCCTGCGAGTCGCCCTGATTCATGCCGTAAGCATGGCCCTGCCAAGGACAGCAATTCACCGCACCGGTCAGACGCTCAACGACCCTTGTAAACATCACTTGACATCCTTCGCATCGCGGTGTTCGCTACGATTTCGACGTGCCGGATGCTGCGCGCCAAGCCAGCTATATCGCTGGACCACACAGCATTCATCGTCGGGGAGGCTAAAATGCCAAAAAGTCCAGGTTTCACTTGCATCCATCAGAGTTTCCTCGGCCGCACGATGGCGACCAGGGAAGGCTACTGCGCCACCGCCCCAACTGTCAATCTTTATTTACGTCAATTTTGCTTGACACTTCTGGCCGTCTTGGCGCACCATTCATCTCATGCGCGGGAGAGAGCCAATGCGTAACGCAAGTCAGACATCCAACGACGATCAAACCAAGGAGGGGTCGTCCCTCTCTCAGCCGTCGCCAGCCAAGACAGACGTTGAGTCCACGCAAGCTACGCCGGTGCGGCCATGGACTGCCTTATTGGAGGCCGCGATTGAAAATGAGGTATTGCCGCGCTTGTGCGGCACCTGGTCGCGCCAGGGGGGGCAAGGTGCTGATCGGTCCCAACCCAGCGAAACCGATTTAACCTTATTCGTTGGCTTTATATTGGAGGACGATCTGCCGCACGCGCGGGCCGTAGCCGACGGGCTGACCGCGCGCGGCGTGAGCCGCTATGATTTATTGCACAGCCTGCTTGGCGCCGCTGCCCAACGACTCGGTGAATTGTGGGACCAGGATCGCTGCGACATGACGGTGGTCAATTTGGGCATGATCCGGCTCAATCAAATTTTGCGCGATACGGCTGAGCATGGTGGTGAAGCGCCGTTGATGCGCGACTCAGGGCGCAGCGCCTTGATCGCCCCGGCGCCGGGCGAGACCCATAATTTTGGCGTGGTGGTGCTTGATGACCTTTTCACCCGTGCCGGTTGGCAGGTTGATGCCCCATCACGGGTCAATAGCACCGGATTATTGGTGCTGGCGAAGCGCAATTGGTATGATCTGGTCGGCATTTCAGTCAGTGCTGAGCGGTTTTTACGCAGCCTGCCCGCCACAATCCGCACATTGCGCCGGGCTGCCCGCAACCCGGCTTTGGTGGTGCTGGTGGGTGGCCAAGCCTTCATCGACCATCCCGAGCGCGCCCAGTTCATCGGGGCTGATGGATTTGCCCCCGATGCAGAGACTGCCTTGATTATTGCCCACAAACTTTGCGCGAAAACGACGCAGGGAGTCAAAGTTGCCAAAAATTGACATATATCATTGGTCCGGCAGGTTGACGCTGGCAGGCCGATGCCACATGTCCCGAAATGTCCCAGCCCTTATCCGAAATAAGGATCAGCCTGGGATTGAAAGTGTGACACCCTATGAAAGCCTTTCGGGCTCCCGCCAAATGGCTGACCGATGTGAACGCGGACTCCGCCGCCGCGTTGATCGCAGCAGCGGCCGATATCGCGTTAATTATCGACCGCAAGGGCGTGATCCGCGATATCGCGTTTCAGAGCGATGGTTTTGCCGCGGAATTCGTCCAGATCGACACATGGCTGGGCAAGCCGTGGGGCTCGACCGTGACGGTCGAAAGTCGTCAGAAAATCGACAGTTTCATCACCGCCGCTGCGGATCGTGATGGCCATGCCGGGTCGGCCAACCTCTCCCGCCATGTCAATTTTCCAGGCGCAGAAGGCACCGACATCCCGATTTTATTCTCGCTCGTGCCGCTCGGTCGCAGCGGCGAAACCATTGCGTTCGGGCGGGATTTGCGCCCGCTGGCAGCCTTACAGCAGCGCCTCGTCGATGTGCAGCAATCACTCGAGCGCGATTATGCGCGGCTACGCCAGATCGAGACGCGCTATCGGATTCTGTTCCAGATGTCGACCGAGCCGGTCCTGATCCTTGACGCACCATCGCGGCGGGTGACCGAGGCGAATGCTGCGGCGCAGACCTTGTTTGGCGGCGGCGAGCGGCTAGTTGGCGCGGCGTTTGGCGATTTACTCGATCCGACGAGCGACTCCGCGTTCGATGGTCTGCTCAACGCCTTGCGCGCCGGTGGCCGCGCGGATGATGTGCGCATCAAGCTCGCGCGCGGCGACGCCACCGATGAGTTGCACGTAGTTGGCTTTTTATTTCGCCAAGGCGATCAACAAAGCATCTTGCTGCGGCTGGCACCGGTAAATGCGCTCGACCCTCGGCATTTACTGTCCGATAGCAAGGCAAAATTGCTGAAATTGATCGAGAGTGCGCCGGACGGCTTTGTGGTGACAGGGCCGGATGGACGGGTGATTTCTGCCAATGCGGCCTTTTTGGACATGGCGCAGATCGTCAATGAAGAACAAGCGCTCGGCGAGTCGCTGGATCGTTGGCTGGGGCGACCCGGCGTCGATTTGGGCGTGCTGATGGCCAATTTGCGCGAGCATGGCTCGGTCCGTCTGTACCCGACCGCGCTGCGCGATGCGTTTGGCGGCGAAACCGATGTCGAGATTTCAGCGGTTAATGTGATGAACGCGGGCAAACCGTCCTTCGGGTTTGCGATTCGCAATGTCAGCCGCCGCCCGACCCAGGAATTACTGCCCCCTGCGGGCAGCCGCGCTCTACCACGCTCGCTCGAGCAAATTGGCGAATTGATCGGGCGGCTCTCGCTCAAGGATATCGTGCGCGAGACCACCGAGGTGATCGAACGGCTCTCGATTGAAGCCGCGTTGAACCTAACCGGCGATAATCGTGCCTCCGCGGCGGAAGTGCTCGGCCTCTCGCGCCAAAGTTTGTATGTCAAGTTGCGGCGCTACGGCATGATGGACGCCGATCCGCTCGGCGCTGATTAACAGGAGTTTGGATGGCGGTTTCAGAAAAGACCAGCGTTACTTTCGAAGC
>VFSW01002780.1_pt1 | contig 26368 bp, 25 predicted proteins | sample 5358111 | NCBI WGS metagenome assembly VFSW01 (sample SAMN11554181, study PRJNA540505) | mine drainage metagenome | isolation source: sediment from site ElyBrook_90M | place: USA: Ely Copper Mine, Vershire, VT | collected 2017 | reverse complement strand
AAATGTCCGTTCTGAATATCCGTAACGTCGCCATCATCGCCCACGTCGATCATGGTAAAACCACCCTTGTTGACCAGTTGCTCCGCCAATCCGGGGCGTTTGCTGCCCATCAGGCGCTGACCGAGCGCGCCCTTGACCGAAATGACCTCGAAAAAGAGCGTGGTATTACCATTCTCGCCAAAGTGGCTTCGGTGGTGTGGAACGATACCCGCATCAACATCGTCGATACCCCAGGCCATGCCGATTTCGGCGGCGAGGTGGAGCGGATTCTCAACATGGTGGATGGCGCGGTGATTTTGGTGGATGCCGCCGAGGGCGTGCTGCCGCAAACCAAGTTCGTGCTGGGCAAGGCGCTGGCGCAGGGGCTGCGGCCGATTGTGGTGGTCAATAAAATCGACCGCCAGGACGCCCGCCCTGATGACGTGCATAACGAGATTTTCGACCTTTTCGCGGCCCTTGGCGCGTCCGATGAGCAGCTTGACTTCCCGATGCTGTTTGCCTCCGGCCGGCAGGGCTGGGCGGTGAAGGAGTTGACCGACGAGCGGACCAATCTGAACCCGCTGTTTGACCTGATCCTCTCGCATGTTCCGGCCCCTGACCTCGACCCGACCGCGCCGTTCGGCATGGTGGCGTCGATTCTGGAATCTGACACGTTTTTGGGCCGAGTGCTCACTGGCCGTGTTGAACAAGGCCGCGCCACCTTGAACATGCCGGTGAAGGTGTACCGCCTGGACGGCACCGTGGTGGAAACCGGCCGTCTGACCAAGCTGCTCTCCTTCCGTGGCCTGGAACGGGTGGCTGTTGATGAAGTCTCGGCTGGTGATATCATCGCCGTCGCCGGCCTTACCGACGCTACCGTGCCGGAAACCATCGGCTCGCCGGACCTGCCCGGCCCGCTGCCCGCCACCCCGATCGACCCGCCGACGTTGGCGATGACCTTCCGCATCAATGATGGCCCGCTGGCGGGCCGCGAGGGCAAAAAAGTCACTTCGCGCCAAATTCGTGACCGTTTGTACCGCGAAGCCGAAGGCAACGTAGCCATTCATGTGCAGGATTCCACCGAAACCGATGCGTTTGAAGTTTCGGGCCGCGGTGAATTGCAGCTTGGCGTTTTGATCGAGCAGATGCGCCGCGAGGGCTTTGAGCTGACCATTGGCCGCCCGAAAGTGCTGACCCGCAAGAACCCGGAAACCGGCGAGCGCGAAGAGCCGTATGAAGATACGCTGATCGACGTTGATGAGCCGTTCGCCGGCGTAGTGGTTGAGAAAATGTCGCGCCGCAAAGGCGAGTTGCAGGACATTCGCCCCTCCGGCGGTGGCAAGCAGCGTTTAACCTTCCGCATCCCCTCGCGCGGGTTGATCGGGTATCATGGTGAGTTTCTCACAGATACGCGCGGCTCTGGCGTGATGAACCGTTTGTTCGCAGGGTATGGCCCCTGGAAGGGTGCCATTGAAGGCCGCCGCAATGGTGCGTTGATTTCATCGGAAGATGGCGAAGCCGTGCAGTATGCGCTGTTCGCTTTGCAGGAACGCGGCGTAATGTTCGTGAACCCGGGTGAAAAAGTTTACGTGGGCATGATCCTGGGTGAGCACAGCCGCGAGAACGACCTCGATATCAACCCGGTGAAGGAAAAGAAGCTCACCAACATCCGCGCCGCCGGTAAGGACGAAGCCCTGCTGCTGGTGCCGCCCCGCCGGATGACGCTGGAGCAAGCCATCGCTTATGTCGAGGACGACGAGCTAGTGGAAGTAACGCCTGGTGCGATCCGTTTGCGTAAGAAGCATCTGGACCCGAACGCCCGCAAGCGCGCCGATAAAAAGTCGGACGACGCAGCTTAACGATTTGTTATGAAGGGCGGTTTAGGCCGCCTTTCGTCATAGATCCATCGCGTAAACGGTATTTTTCAGGTAACCTTGGTGCATAAATAGGCACCAGGGCATTCGATGATGCAGGGTTATGATATTGGATATCATAGGGACCGCCGCGCTGGTTTTTGGCAGACCACCATGACACCTACTATGCACATGACGGTCAACGGCTAGGTGATGGACCGCACCGGGCAGACGATGGTGACAGCTATGTGCACCGACCCCGCGACCGAAGCGCTGGAGCGCAAAAAGCTCATGTCCGGCGGCTGCACGAAGAGCGATTTTGTCGCCGATGGCAATGCCTAAGACATTCATGGCCCCTGCCCCGGCCCGCATGGGGCGGCGATGGTGAGCCAAGGCAACCGGCAATGTTCAGACTGGTTCCACCAAACCTTAAGCCATAGGCGGGTATTCCATGCGGCGGCACGTCATGCAGAGTGGTGTTTTCAAGAAACAGGGGAATGTATTAGATAAACATTAGCGGTTGCCATTCGGGGTAAAAATTTGCGGCATTGGCGGCTGGGATCTTCAAAAAATTGACAAATATAAACGACGTGCCAAAGACCCTTTAAGCGATAAGGGGACTCGACATGCGTTATGTTGTGCTTGGTGATGGAATTCGTCGTTTTATTTTAGCAACATTTGTTTTGGGGTTCGCAACAATGGCCGCCCATGATGCGCGGGCTGCCACTTTGCCGTTGCGTCAGGCAGGAATGTGGCAAAGCAGCACAGTGGTGACCCTGGCCGATGGCAAAAAATATCGTGATGGGGCGCCGATCGTAACGGTCAGCTGTGTTGACCCTGCGACAGATTTGAAATTTTTCACCTTCGAGGGCAGTTCCTGCTCCAGCATGAATATCTCAGGCGCTGGTACCACATATGAGATCGACGGCGCCTGCAAGGATGAGGGCAAGCCGGTAAAGATCCACACGCAGATCAATTACGTGGATAGCGAAACCGTTGAGTTGGTGGGGAGCGTGACCAGCGCTACCGGGCCGGTGCGGTTGCGGGCCGAGATGAAATTTCAGGGTCCGTGCATTGCCGGTATGCAGCCCGGTGACGAGGGTGACATTGAAAACGGCCAGTTTGTGAAGGCTGATAATATCAATGATGCTGGCAACCAGTAATTTGCGGTGAGCCGGTTGAGCGACATCGGCGCAGGAATTTCGCTTAAAAATCTGGCGTTGATGACGATGCTGGGCTTCGCCTCCGGGCTGCCTTTGGCGCTTTCGGGCTTTACGCTGCGGATGTGGTTGTCATCCGAGCATTTAGCACTGGGGGTGATCGGGCTGACCGCCAATATCGGGTTGGCTTACACGTTAAAGTTTTTATGGGCGCCGGTGTTCGATGAGTTGGCCGCACCTGTCACATGGCGTCTTGGGCGCCGGCGGGGTTGGCTGCTGCTGGTGCAGGGTGCACTGATCATGGCGATTGCCGGGCTGGCGCTCTCAAACCCGGCGGCCAGCATCGCCGGCACGCTGGCGTTTGGCGCGGCGCTGGCGTTTGTGTCCGCCAGTCAGGATATTCTCATCGACGCCTGGCGGATCGAAACCTTTGCGCTCGACCAGCAAGGTGTGGCGCTGGCCTGCTACGTGTGGGGCTACCGGGCGGCGATGCTGATCTCGGGTGCCGGGGTGATCGCGCTCTCGGTGCAAACTGGCTGGCATGAGGCGATTTTGCTGGTAGCCGGGTTGGCGCTGCTGGGGCCGTTGGCCACCTTGCTGGCGGCTGAGCCGGTGGTGCCGGTGCTGCCGCATACAAATGGTTTTGCCGCCCGCTTTGCCGAGGCGGTGGTGGCGCCCCTGCAGGAGTTTTTGTCGCGGCGCGGGGCGCTGGTGATGGTGGCGTTTATCATCTCATTCCGGCTGGGCGAGGCGCTGGCCGGGGTGATGCTGGCACCTTATTACACCTCGCTGGGCTTCAACCGCGCGGTGATCGCGGTGGCGAATGGGCCAATTTCTCTCGCGGCCACCTTGATCGGCACGGCGCTGGGCGGCTGGCTGGTCACCCGCATTGGCGTGGGAAAAGCCCTGCTGCTGACAACGTTATTTCAAACATTGGCGCTGTTGATGTACCCGGCTTTGGGGCTGTTTCCCGGCCAGCCGCATATGCTGGTGATCACCTCGGTGCTGGAATCCTTCGCCGAGGGGTTTCAGGATGCCACGTTCCTGACTTACATGTCGGGCCTGTGCAACCGGCAATTTACCGCCACCCAATATGCGCTGCTGTCCTCGCTGGCCCCATTGGCGTTACGCACCATCGGCGGGCTTTCGGGCTTTATGGCGGCGGCGATGGGGTTTATTCCCTTTTTCATTATGACCAGCTTCGCAGCCGTGCCCGCTGTGGGGTTGTTATTGGTGATTTTGCGCTACTACCCGCCTGAGGACCGCCGGGCCCCCGCATGAAAATTCTCATCGCCCCGCTGTTGCTGTTGCCGCATCTGGCGATGGCCGATGCCCCGCGGGTGGTGGTGCCAATTTCCGAGGTGATTTTGCCGAATGGCGATCTGCGCTACAGCGTGCCGGTGAGTGTGGGCGGTGGTGCGCCGTTTCCGGCGTTGCTTGATACGGGTTCAACCGGCTTGCGGGTATTTCGCGCCATGGTGCCCGCGCAGAATTATCAGGATACGCATTTTATCAGTGCCTCGTCGTTCAGCGCTGGCGATAAGCTCACCGGTACCATCGGTACCGCCCCGCTGAGCATCGGTGATGCCAGCACCGACAATCCGGTGCGGTTCGAGCTTGTGGACCAGGCCTCGTGTATGGATTTCCGGCCAGGCTGCGGTGCCGCGATGCTGGCGGCGCGTGACTACGGCATCGGCGGTGACGGGATTGCGGGCCAGGGGTTCCAGGCGATTCTCGGCATCAGCCTGCAGGCCGGCAGCGACAGCGAAAACCCGCTGATGCATATCGGGGCGAAGCGTTGGCTGATTGAACTACCCGAACCGAACAGCCACCAGACCGGGGCGTTGATTATCAACCCGGATGATAACGATGTGCATGACGCGCAAAGTTTTGCGCTGGCCCGCAGCGGCGGCGGCTGGCTGGATACTTTGCCGGGATGTTTGAATAATCTGAGCACCACCCAACAGGTTTGTGGACCGACGATCCTCGATACCGGCTCTCCGGGGATGATTGTGTATATTCCCGATGCGGTGAACACCACGCTATGGAGTGCCGGGGAAAACGCCTCGTTGCGGTTTACATCCGCCAACCAGACCAGCCTGACAATGCCGTTCAAGGTGGACGAAAGCCCTGGCACCGGCTTGTTGCAGCAGGCCGCCGATACCCAGCAGAGCTATATTCTCAGCGGGTTTTTGCCGTTTTTTTATAATGACGTGCTGTACGATGCGGCGGCGGGTCGTATCGCCCTGCAACCGAGACAAGATGCGCCGGCGCAGGCCACCAGTACCACGGCCCCGCAGACCAGCGTGAGCAGCGCGATTGAGGTAATTCAAATGAACGCGCCGGGTGCGATTGCGCAAGCCGCACCGAATGGTATGCCGGTAGTGATTACACCGAGCCAGTGAAGGCCATCGCGTTCGTTAGCGCCGCGCAGGCGGGTATATGCGGGCTTCATGAGAAGATTTTCGCATGCGCGGCAATGACGAAGGGAGAGGACAGGGAAAAACCGATTTATTCATCGGTTTCCTCCAGCACCACCCCCGGATGAAAATACGCATAAACCATGCGGGCGGTGGTTTTGTTGATGCCGGTCACGGCTTCCAACGCTTTCAGCCCGGCGGCCTTCACGGCGCTGGCGGACCCAAAATGGTTGAGCAGGGCTTTTTTGCGGGCCGGGCCGATGCCCTCCACATCATCTAATTCGCTCACCGTAATTTTTTTGGACCGCGCATTGCGGTGGGTGGTGATGGCGAAGCGGTGGGCTTCATCGCGCAGCCGTTGCAGGAAATATAATACCGGGTCGCGCGGCGGCAGTTGGAACGCTTCGCGTCCGGCGGTGTGGAACCATTCGCGCCCGGCATCGCGGTCGGGGCCTTTGGCAATCGCCACCAGCGGAATATCGCCGAGGCCAAGGTCTGCCATGATGCCGGTGACCGCCGAGAGCTGGCCGGCACCGCCGTCGATGAGGATGAGCGAAGGCCAGGTTTCATCCGAGCGGTCGGGGTTCTCGGCCAATGCGCGCGAGAAGCGGCGTTGCAGCACTTCGCGCATCATCGCGAAATCATCGCCGGGTTTCATTGCGGTTTTGATGGCAAATTTACGGTAAGCGGATTTGATAAACCCCTCAGGCCCAGCGGCCACCATCACCCCATAAGCCGAGGTGCCCATGATATGCGAGTTATCATAGGTCTCAATGCGCGTCGGCGCTTCGGGTAAGTTGAAAACTTCCATGACGGCTGCCAGCAATTTGCCTTGCCCGGCGGTTTCGGCCAGCTTGCGCTCCAGCGCCTCGCGGGCGTTGGTTGCCGCATGTTTCACCACATCGTATTTCTCACCACGCTTTGGCACCATCAGGCCGATTTTATGCTCGGCTTTCAATGACAATGCTTCAGTCAGCAGCGCGGCATCCTCGGGTTCATGCGAGAGTAGCAGCAGCGGCGGCGGCGGTTTGTCATCGTAAAATTGCGCGATGAAGGCGGCCATCACCTGGGCTGGTTCCTCGCCCTTGCTGTGTGCGGGAAAGACGCTGCGGTTGCCGTTGTTGCGGCCGCCGCGAATAAAGAACACCTGCACGCAGGATTGTCCGGCTTCCTGGTGCAGCGCGATCACATCGGCATCGGTGAGGCTGGCCGGGTTGATGACATCCGAGCCCTGAATATAGGTGAGGCCGCGGATCCGGTCGCGGATGGCGGCGGCGCGTTCAAATTCAAGTTTTTCGGCAGCTTTTTCCATTTCGGTGGCGAGTTCTTTTTGCACCGCCCCCGATTTTCCTGACAGGAACGCTTTGGCCTGGCTGACTAACAAAGCGTAATCGGTTTCCGAGATGCGGCCAACGCATGGCGCGGCGCAGCGTTTGATTTGGTACAGTAGGCAAGGGCGCGTCCGGTTGGTGAAAATTGTGTCCGGGCAATTGCGGATCAGGAACACCCGTTGGATGGCTTGAACGGTCTGACCGACAGACCAGGCGGAGGCGAACGGCCCCCAGTAACTCGCTTTGCGTACCCTGGCACCGCGATGTTTAGAAATTTGCGGGAACGTATGGTCCTCGGTCAGCATCAGCCAGGAATATGACTTATCGTCGCGTAACAGGATGTTGTAGCGCGGTTTTAAGCGCTTGATCAGGTTGGCTTCCAGCAGCAGCGCTTCGGCTTCGGTATGGGTGGTTAAAATCTCCATCGCGGCGGTGTCAGCCACCATTCGCCGCAGGCGTTCGGGCAGGCGTGAAACCTGTGTGTAAGATACCACCCGCTTTTTGAGATTTTTGGCTTTGCCGACGTAAAGTGCGTCGCCTTTGACATCGAGCATACGATAAACACCGGGGTTTGCCGGCATCGTTTCCAGAGCGGTTTCAATAATAGTGACGCCCGTTGCGGGAGATATGTTATACACGGTCAAGAGGTTTTATCTGTGGATAAGTCTGTGGGAAAAAGTGAATCATGCAGGTTAACACGGAGTTTCCAGATTCTGGAACGGTAGTGAAATGTGTTCGGTAATTTTCAGTTAACATGTTGATTTTATTTGATATATTTACAAATGGGCTGTCACATTTGTGTTAAGATTGAGGGATAAACCCTTTTGTTATTAACGAATTTCTGGTGGTGGAAAACTAACAATTCCGCCGTTCAACCTCAACGCCAGCCGATGCTGCATCCGCGAAAACATCAAGCTTTTCAACCCTGACGCGCACCAACACAACCCTAGGGTCCGTGAGGCAAGACTCCGCCAAGCGCTCAGCCAGGGTTTCCACCAACTGCACATGACCGGCGGCTACAATGGCGCGGGTGCGGTTGACGATGGCCTCATAGTCCACCACCCGGGCCAGATCGTCGCGCCCAATCGCCGGGCGGGAGAGTTTTTCCTCGGAATCGTCGAGAATGGCGAGGTCCAGGTTGATGCGGATGCGCTGGGTGGCGTCATGTTCATGCTTATAAACGCCGATCGAGGCGTTGAGCACCAGGTCGCGGATGAACATGTGGCGTGTGTCGCGGGTAGCGTCGGCGAGGCGGGATTGTTCCATATCGCAAACTTGTGCGCTGCGAAGCCAGCTTGTGCAACGGGAAACACTTCACGCTACGGCATAGCAGCCCATATATAGCGCGTGGCCCCAGGTGGCCGCGTGATCAACAAGGGAGAATTTATGATGCGTCTAACAAAAATGACTGTACTGCCGCTGGCGGCTGCCGCAATGTTGGCTTTTGGCGGCGTGGCGATGGCCAAAACCATTAACCTGTCCGGTAACTTTGGCACTGAAGGCAAGGGCGTATCCGTCCCCTCCGGCATGGCCGAGGCGACGTTGGATACCAGCACCGATATGCTGAAATACTCGATCACCTTCGCAGGTCTCACCGGCCCGGTGCTAGCTGCGCATTTTCATGGCCCGGCCAGTGCGGGTGAGTCCGCTAAGGTGTTGATCCCCATCCCCGGCCCTTATGTGAACGGCATGACCGGCACCGTGAAAGTGACCAAAGCCCAGGAGAAAATTCTGGAAGCCGGCAAAACCTATGTGAACCTGCACACCAAGGCGGCCCCGATGGGTGAAGCCCGGGCGCAGATGCTGGTGACGAAGTAACCTAAACATAAGGTGACGAAGTAACCTAAACATAAGGTGATGACGTAACCTTCCAGTTGGGTAAGGTTTGGTCTATAGCAGTGGTGCGATGGGTTTCGTGCCGCTGCCAGGAGAACATATGATGAAGGGTTTGACGCGGCGGCAGGGATTGGTGTTGGCGGGTGCGGCAACGTTATGGCCAGCCGGGTTCGCCCTGGCCGACGATGGCCCGGCCTACGCAGACATTACGGGGCAACTGCCGGATTTGCGGTTTGAGATGACTTTGGCCTCCACGGGTGCGGTGGTTACGGCAGCGGACTTCGCCGGGCATCCGGTGATTTTATATTTCGGCTTTACCCGTTGTACCGATACCTGTCCGTTAACGATGGAAAATGCCGCCAGATTGGTGCGCAAAATGGGGGCAGACGGGCAGCAGTTGCGGGTGCTGTTCGTGACCATCGACCCGGCTTATGATACGCCGATGGTGTTGAAAAAATATATGGCGAATTTTGGCGCAGCACCGGTGTTTGACGGTTTGCACGGCACCAGCACGCAACTGGCGGCGTTGGCGAAACGTTATGGCGTTGAATATACCGCTGTGACGAGCGCCGATGCCCCGGACCCGGTGGCGGACATAACCCATAGTGACGCGGTGTATGGGTTTGGGGTTTCCGGTAAAGCCCATTATATTCTGGGCACCTTGGCGCAGGGCAAGGCAGATATTGATCTGGTGGCGGGGCTGATCAAGCCGTTGGTGAAAGTATGAGAGTTTTTCTGGTTGTTTTGCTGTTGCTGCCGTTGGTGGCGCAAGCCGCGACGCCGGAATTGACAGTGGAGAAACCCTGGATGCGCTATTTGCTGCCGAGCATTCCAGCGGCGGGCTATATGGAGCTGCAAAATCCGGGGGCGGCGGATGTAGTGATTACCGGCGCCGCTTCACCGGCCTGCGGGATGCTGATGCTGCATAAAAGCGCTGATACCAGCGGGATGGCGATGATGATGGATGTGCAGAGCATCACGGTACCCGCGCATGGCAGCGCGACGTTGGCGCCTGGTGGCTATCATTTGATGTGCATGCAGCCAACGATGAAACTAGGCGATAAAGTGCCGGTGACGCTGCGCCTGCAGGATGGCAGTATCGTGGTTGCAACGCTGCCGGTGTATGGGGCGCAGAATGCGCCTTAGGCATCTCGCAACGCTCGCCATAACGGTGGTAGGGGCGTTCACAGCCCCGGCGCTGGCGGAGTCTCCCAATGGCCAGCAGATATTCCTGCATGGTGATGGTGCGGGCGCGATGCCGTGCGCGGCTTGTCATGGGGTTAACGCAGGTGGAAACACCTCCATCGGCGCACCGAAGCTGGCGGGCCTGCCAGAAGGGGTTATTAAATCCGCGCTGGCGCATTTCGCCAATGGCGAGGGCGGCAATGCCTCGATGCAATATATCGCGCAGGCGCTGAGCCCGGCGGAAACCGACGCGGTGGCCGGATATCTATCTAGCTTGAAGTAAGGCTTTCCAGCCAGCTTAACAGTGAGACATGGGCGTTCTGGTTAATCACGCCGCGCAAATCATCGGTGATGCCGGCGATATCAGGTTTGTCGGTGTCCAGCCCTGAGATCAGGAATTGTGCGTCACCCTTGGCGTTGAAAACGTAAACCGCGGCTGAATGCGTGACCTGGTACGCGGTGGTGGCCGTAGGTTTGGTGACTGAGAATACCACGCGGTAGCGCCGCGCCAGGCTGTAAAGCTCATCGGGCGTGCCGCGCAGCCCCTGCACATCGGGGCCAAATAATGCGGCGTATTGCGCCAGGGTGGCCGGGGTGTCGCGGTCCGGGTCAACGGTGACGAACAGCACCGTCACGTCGCTGGCCAGCGGTCCGAGCTGCTTGATGATTTTGTCGATGTTGCCGAGCGTGAAGGGGCAGACATCCGGGCAGTTGGTATAGCCGAAATACAGTAGCGTGACCTTGCCCTGAAAATCGGCGGCGGTAACCGGCTTGCGGGTGGTGACATCCTGCATCGAGATCGCCAGCGGCGGCACCAGCCCTTGGATGCTGACATCCTGGTCCGACAAATTCTTATGGCAGGCGGACAGCAGCAGCAGGGTAGCAGCAACGAGGGTGTTAAGGCCGTGGCGGAGCGTGACAATCATGAGCGTGATATCGGCTGGGTTCTATGCTTGTGCAAGCGGCTCGGGGTCTTCGGCGTCCAAGCCCAGCATCACCTGGGCAGGGCCGGACTCCACCATCTCAACCGTGCGCAGCACCCGGCTGACGGCGCGGGTGCGGGTGCGGGCGCGTTCGATGTTGGAGGACATGGCCGAGGCATTGGCCGCCAGCTTGCCGAGAATATCGTCCATCTTGGTCATTTCGGTGCGGGTGGCGCCTAGCAGTTTGCCGATCTCGCCGGCGCGTTTTTCCAAATCCAGCGTGATATGGCCGAGGTGGATGGTCTGCAGCATGGCCGGCAGCAAAGTCGGCCCCAGAATAATGACTTTTTCGCGCACCCGGATTTCGTCGATCAGGTTGGGGATGCGGGCGACCTCGGCGAACAAGCCGTCGGAGGGCAGATACATCACGCCGAAATCTACTGTATCGGGCGGGCAGATGTATTTTTCGCGAATTTTTTTGGCCTCCAGCCGGATGCGAATCGCGATGTTATCACGGGCGGTGCGCTCGGCATCAAGGTCGGCGGTTTCGGCGGCCAGTAAAAGGCGCTCGTAATCCTCGGTGGGGAACTTACTATCCACCGCCAGCCATAACAGGCTGCGGGCCGGCATCCGGATGGCGAAATCAACCCGCTCGCGCGAGCCTTCCTGCACCGCGAAATTACGCTCAAACGCGCCGGGCGGCAGCACCTGCTCCAGCATCGCGCCCAGTTGCGCCTCGCCCCAGCCACCGCGGGTTTTGACGTTGGAGAAAATGCGTTTGAGGTCACCGATTTGGGCGGCGGCGGATTGCACCTCGCCCATCGCCTGCTGCACCTGCGCGAACTGCTCCAGCACGCGGGCGAAGCTGTTGGTCATCTGCTGATCCACCGCCTCGTGCAATTTCTCGTTCACCGAGGTCTGGATGGTGGTCAGGCGGGTTTCCAGTATGGTCAGGGTTTTCTGGTTATCCTCGGCGGCCTGTTTGCGCAGCAGGTCGGTGGTGGTGGCGACCGCCTGCACAGCGGTGTTGATCTGCTCGAACGCCTTCGAGAGCGCCTCGGTGGTGCCGGATTGGATGGCGGCGGCGAGGCGGCCTTCCATGGCGGCCAGCACCTCGCGGGTGGTGAGCGCCTCGGCGCGGTTGGCGGCCAGATTTTGTTCCAGCAGCAGGCGCAGCCGCTCGGGCGATTGCTCAGCCGCCCGCCATGCCGCCCAAGCCAGCACCGCTGCCAGTAAAACGGCCACAATAATCAACGCCAGTAGTAAAACCTCAGTGCTCATGCCCATATCCTAACCATAAAGCTGTAGTGCCGCGAGGGAGAGACGATGACCGAGCCGATGTATTTTGAAGATTTCGCCGTGGGGCAAGTGACCGAGGCCGGACCAGTGACGGTGAGTGAGTCCGACATTATCGAATTTGGCAAGCAATTCGACCCGCAGCCGATGCATGTTGACCCAGCCGTAGCGGCGGCGGTGACCGGCGGGTTGATCGCCAGCGGCTGGCACACAGCCAGCCTGACCATGCGGTTGTTGGTGACCGGGCGGCATTATCAGCCGGCACCCGGCACGGTGGGGCTGGGGTTTGAATCGCTGAAATGGCTGAAGCCGGTGCGCCCCGGCGATACGCTGCGGTTGCGAGTGGAATTGCTGGCGGTGCGGGCCAGTACCAGCAAGCCAGGCTGGGGAATTATTACAAATAAAATGACAACGCTGAACCAGCATGGCGAGCCGGTGCAGGAGATGAAAAGCTCGGCTATAGTGCCGATGCGAAATAAATAAAGGAATATGCCATGAATAGCGCGGTTGCTGTTATCGCTTTTATCATCGTCGTTATCGGGGCGGTGGTGTTTGCACTGCTGAACCTGCAAGTGCCGGGCCTGGTTATCATTTTCATCGGCGTGATCTTCGGATTAACATTCCGTATCGCAGCCGAATGGGAACGCGCCGTGGTGCTGCGCTTTGGTCGCTTCGCCGGGGTGCGTGGGCCGGGGCTGTATTTCCTTATCCCCGCGATTGAAACTGTGTACGCCACAGTTGATACACGCCGCCAAAGCACCCGCATCTCAGCGGAGGATACCCTGACCTCCGACGCTGTTTCGGTGACGATGGATTCGATTATGTTCTGGCGCGTGCAGGATGTGAAACGCGCCGCGACGGAATTGACCGATTATCGCGGTATGATCGCGCAGGTGGCGCAGACCAGCTTGCGCGAAGTGATAAGTTCGACAACGTTGAATAATATTCTCTCGGAACGCGAAGCGATGGATGCGACGTTGCGCGAATATATCACCAAAAAATCCATGGGCTGGGGTATCGGTGAAATCTCGGTGGAAATCCGCGATGTGAAAATTCCACCGGAGTTGAACGACGCCATGAGCCGCAACGCCCAGGCCGAAAAAGAGAAACAGGCGCGGGTGACATTGGCCAGTGCGGAAGTGGCGATTGCCGAACAGATCGCTGCCGCCAGCCAGATTTATCACCAGAACCCGGTGGCGCTGCAAATCCGGCAGATGGGGCTGATTTATGACATGAACAAAGACCGCGGCGTGACAATTCTGGTGCCGACCGACATGGCGAACGCGCTAGGTGCTTCGGTGGCGCTGAACGTGCCGGCGATGAACCAGGGCACAATGCCGGCAACAACTTCCTTCAGCGGCCCGGGTTCTGTGCCGCGGGCGTGAGCGTTACCCCACACACTCCATAATCGCCTGCAACTGGCCAGTGAGGGTGGTGGCGGGGGAGAAGGATAGGTTGAAGGCGGCGGAGCCGATGGTGAAAGCGTCGGCTCCCGCGTTGCGGACGGCGGCGATGCGTTCAGGGCCATTGATATCACCGGCGACGATCAGGGTTTTATCCCCCAGCGCGCGGCGGGCGGCTTCAACGAGGGCCACCGGCTCGGCCTCAGTGGCGCGGTACGCCAGCAAATCCACCCCGTCGCAGCCCTGCGCCAAAAAATCGCAGGTGTGGGCGTGGATTTGCGTGGGCGTGCCGCCGAGTTTGGTGGGGTGTCCGCTGGGGGTGCCGGGAAACGGGTAGTAGTTGATATTTGAGCCGTTCAGTATGTCTAGTGTTTCAGCAACCTGTGTGCCACCAAGCAGGCGGTTAACGCCGATTTCCACCGCCATCCGGGCGGAGTTGAGGGCGGCTTGCGGAGAGGTCGCCACCACTTCGAGATAGCTGACCGCACCGCTGGCTTGGATTTTTTGGTTGAGGGTTCTGAGGGTTTCCAGATCAGCGCCGATGTCCTTGAAGCCGATGTGGCAGATGTTGAGGGGCATGATTTGCGCGATGACATCGAGGCAGTCGGGAATGGTGCGGTCATCGCGGGTAAGCATGAAGATGAAGTTCATGGCGTGCGGCAACTGGCTGGGGAGGCCCCCGCTGGCGCGGGGATGACGACGAGGATCGCCATCAATATAAATCGAAATATTCGTTGGTCTCGGCAGCCGGAATATCCTCGCGCAGGCGCAATATCTCAGCGGCTTTCACTTTCTGGAATACACCGACAAATTCCGAGCCCAGCATGTGGATGAAATCGGTATCGGCCTCCAGTGCCGCGAGTGATTCATGCATCTCGGTCGGCAGTTTTTTGAAGCTGTCGTCAGCTTCCTTCAGGCCGGAACGCTCCGGCGCCAGCACGCTCTCATGCTGCATGCCCAACAGCCCGGCGGCAATGGTGGCGGCGGCGGTGAGGTAGGGGTTGGAAAGCGCTGAGGGCACCCGCACTTCAAGGTGCTGGCGCTTGTCCTTGCTGGCCTTGATGCGCACCGAGGCGGAACGGTCTTCCACGCCCCACGAGATATTGGAGGGGGCGAACGTATGCGGGCGGATGCGGCGGTAGCAGTTCGGCGTGGGGTTCCAAATTGCCTGCGCGGCGGCGGCGTGTTCCAGGATCCCGGCGGTGAATTGCTTCATGATCGGGCTCATGCCGTCCTTGTCGCTGGCATCAAGAAACACGTTGCGCCCGGTCGCGAGGTCGTACAATGAGATATGAAAATGCGAGCAGGAACCTGCAAGACCCTTGTACGGCTTGGTCATGAAGGTGGCCAGCAGGCCTTCAGTGTGCAGAAATTCCTTGACGGTATTTTTGAACACGAAGGCGCGGTCAGCGGCGGCAATGCCGTCAGCGGCGGCGAAGTTCAGCTCCCATTGGCTCGGGCCATATTCGCCGTTGGCGGTGATCATATCAACGCCGCTGAGGTTCAGCACGCGCATCAGTTTATCAAGCGCCGGGTGCTGGTGCAGCAGTGAGGTGACGAAGATCGGCTGGCCGGTGTAAAGCGGTTTGCGGGTGGCGGCGTCCACCACATAAAATTCATACTCATGGCCCATTTTCACGCCGTAACCCATTTGGGCGGCGAGGCTGAGGATGTTTTTCAGCACGGTGCGGGGGGCGGCGGGTTGCGGGCGGCCGTCATACCATTTGGTATCGCAGATCACCCGCGCGGTGTTGGCAAGCCAGGGTACGTTGCTCACGGTGTCCGGGTCCGGGATCATCAGACAGTCAGCGAAGTTGATATCCTCGTTATAGCCAGTGCCTTGGATGGGGATGGACGCGGAATCCAGCGTGACGGCACCGCCGTAAAGGTTCAACCCATTCAGCGTGTAGCTTTCCACATGGTTCATCGGCACGGTTTTACCGCGAGAGAGGCCGGCGAGGTCGGGCAGTTCAAAACGGACATATTCAACCGAGTTTTCGCGGAGGTTTTGGGCGAAGTCGCTGGCGGTTTCAGGCGTGTGGTGGAAATACGGGCGTGACATTGCGTGGGGTCCCTATGCGGCTTGTTGGGCGCTGATGGTGCGGGCCGCGATGTTCAGGAAGTTGCTGAAGATCGTGGTGGCGGCACTGTGCAATGCCGGGAAGTTCTGTTCAACACTTGTCTGAATGGCGGGCAGGGCACCTGGGCCCTTCACCCGTTCCAGGGCCGCAATATATTGCGGAATGGCACCCCATTCGGCGGCGGTGGTGTGGGTGAGTTCCATGTGAAATTGCAGCCCATAAGCGTGGCTGCCGAGGGCCTGGGCCTGAATGGCGCAACCCGGTGAGGTGGCGATGACGCGCCCGCCAGGCGGCAGTTTGGTCACTTCCGCGCCGTGCCACTGAAAGCAGGTGCAAACCTCGCCCACATCCTCGAACAGCGGGTCGGGGCTGAGGGTGACGCGGCTGATGCCGACTTCAGGCGGGGCGGTCATTAATTTAGCCTCACCACCGCAGGCCTCGGCGAGAAGCTGGTGGCCGAGGCACATGCCAAGATAGGGGCGGCCTGCCATTACCCAGTTGCGGATGGCGGCTTTTTCGGCCACCAACCAGGGGTGTTCAGCCTCCTCCCATACATCCATCGGCCCGCCCATGACGAGGAGTGCGTCACAATCATCGAGCGGTGGAATCGCCTCGCCCTCGTCAAGCTCAACCGCCTCCCAGGTGTGGCCGTAGGCCTGCATCACGTCGCGGAAGCTGCCGGGATGCTCGGAGGCGATATGCTGGAAAACCAAAAGTCTCATGCTGGGGTTATCTCCGCTTCGATGCCGTGAATGGCGGTGCTCTCGCCGATGTCGGCATGGGCACCGTTATAAAGTGCGTTGATGTTGGAACCGTGTGAGAAGCGCGGCCAGCGGCCTTTGGGGGCCAGCGCCACGCCGCGCGGCAAGGTGGCATCGAGATGCAGTTTCAGGGTGATTTTATCTTCATGGTTGGAGAGACGAACCATACTGCCTTCAGTCAGGTTGCGGGCGGTGGCGTCTTCGGGGTGCAGGCTGACGGTGGCTTCGCCGAGCCTCTCGCGGATTTTGGGGTCGTTGGCGTAAGCGCTGTTCATGGTCCAGGGCGAGGCGGGGGAGAGCACGCGTAAGCTGTTGTTGGCGGCGGGCGCATCGGCGTGGGCAAAGGGGCGTTTGGGGGCTCCGGCGGCTACAGCTTGTTCGGAGGATATTTCCACTTTGCCAGATGGGGTGGGAAAGATTTTATTGGCAAACGGCGTAACGATGGTTGTGGAAAATTCTTGTGTGCCGCTTGCCACCAGTTGTGCAAAATTATTTGCAACGCCGGTGGTGGCGACGAGATTGTTCAGAATTTGATCGTCGCCCTCGTAAAGCTCAGGCGCATTCAGCCCCATGGCGCGGGATAAGCGGCGGAAAATTTCCTGGTTGGGGAGTGAATTCCCCATCGGCGCGGCGGCTTTTACCTGGGCGCTGACGGTGAGATTGAAATACGGCAGCACCAGATCATCAAACTCCAGGAAGCTGGCGGCGGGTAGAATCCAGTCGGCATAATCGGTGGTGTCTGTGGAAAACAGATCGAGACAGATATGCAATAAATCTTCGCGGGCGAGCGACTGCCGTAGCATCGCCTGACGCGGCGACGAGGCCAGGATGTTGTTGTTCCAGCACAGCAGGGCTGCGGCGCGGGTGGGGTTGGCTAATGTTTCGGCGAGGTCGAGGTGCGAAATGGAGGGGGCGCCACCCGGCCCGGCGAGGTGCGCGGCGGTGAGCTTGCCCATATCCACGCCACGGGTAGCGGGGCCGTTGAGGTAGCACAGCCCGGCGTCGGGTTTGGCGAGGTTGCCAGTGACGGCGGCCAGCGCAGCGGCGGCGCGGAACACGTTGCCGCCTTTGGGTTGCCGCTGCACGCCCTGGCCGAGCCACAGCAACGAAGGCCCGGTGGCGTAAAGTCTCGCCGCTTGCTCGATCAGTGCGGCGGGTAAATCAGTGGCGGCGGCGGTCCATTCCGGCGTGGCTTTGGCAATGTCTGGGGCCAATTCATCCCAGCCGATGACGTGATTTTCGATAAAATCCGCGTCAAGCAGGCCGTCGCGCTGGGCGATATGCATGAAGCCGAATGCCAAAGCTGCATCCGACCCAGGGCGGAGTTGCAGGTGTAAATGCGCCATCGCGGCGGTGGGGTGGCGGATCGGGTCGATGACGATGATTTTACCGGGGGCTTCGGCCAGCCAGTGCTTGTGCATATGCGGGGCGCTGGCGAACGGGTTGGCGCCCCACACCATGATGCAGGCAGCCGACGCGGCGGCGCGCGGGTCGAAGCCGGTGCAGCTATCGCCCAGCGTCCAGTTCAGCGCCACATGCCCGGCCTTGTTGCACACCGAATCCGGGTCCACCTCGGTCGCGCCGATGGCGTTGAAAAACCGCATCCCGAAGCTGCCGGCCAGCATGGCCACCGTGCCGGTGTAATGAGTATGCAGAATTTTCGCAGGGTTTTCAGCGCGGATGGCATTGAGTTTGGCGGCGATATCGGCCAGCGCCTCGTCCCAACTGGCGGCGGCAAATTTCCCCTCGCCCTTTTTGCCGGTCCGCTTCAGCGGCGTGGTCAGGCGGGCTTCGGGGTCGCGCCAGATGCCATTATAGGCCAGCGCACATTTGCCGCACAAAGCGCCGCGCGAGACCGGATGTTCGGGGTCGCCCAGCACCTTGGTAATCACGCCGTCATGCTTCACCACCGCAATGCCGCAGGCGTCGTAGCAGTCGCGCGGGCAGGTGGTTTTGACGATCTCACGCATCGGCAGGCCTTGGTAAAAAGTTCCTGGTCATAAACTTCTTATCTTACCGGTAATTTTGCGTTGGGAAAGAGACTTTTACGGCGTGGCGATGATTTTGCGGCAAGATATCGCCTTGCGGTTTGCCTCGGTTGGTTCGAGATTGCCGCCCATGCCCATCCGTTTGCTGTCCCCCAATATCGTGAACCGGATTGCCGCCGGTGAGGTGATCGAGCGTCCGGCGGCGGCGGTGAAGGAGCTGGTGGAGAACGCGCTGGATGCCGGGGCGCGACGGATTGAGGTGATTCTGGTGGGCGGCGGCATCACCCGGATCGAGGTGATCGACGATGGCTGCGGCATCGCCCGCGATGAACTGGCCCTGGCCATTGAACGCCACGCCACCTCGAAGCTGAGCGATGAGACGTTGGTGCGGATTGCCACTTTGGGGTTTCGCGGCGAGGCGCTGCCCAGTATCGGCGCAGCGGCGAAGCTGACATTGATCAGCCGTCCCAAAGGCCAGGATGGCGCGTATCGGATCGTCGTGGCGGGTGGTGAGGTATCGGCGGTAGCCCCCGCTTCCGCCCCGGAGGGCACGCGGGCGATCGTCGAGGATTTATTCTACGCCACCCCGGCGCGGCGGAAGTTTCTGCGCAAACCGGCGGCGGAGGCCGATGCGGCGGAGCGGGCCGTGTGGCGGCTAGCTCTATCGGCCCCGAACGTGGCGTTCCGGCTGGTCTCGGATGAGCGGGTGATGTTTGACGTGGCGGCGCAGGATGAGGCGGGTCGGGTGGCGGCGCTGTTTGGCCGTGAGACCGCCGGGGGGTTGTTGGCACTGGAGGCCGAGCGTGACGGCGTGCGGCTGCTGGGGTTGGCGGGTCCGGCGAGTCTCTCACGGGCCACCACCGCCTTGCAGAGCTTCGTGGTGAATGGCCGGCCGGTGCAGGACCCGCTGCTGCGGATGGCGCTGCGTCTGGCCTACCGCGATGTCATTCCCGCTGGGCGGCATCCGGTAGCGGCCCTGCGGCTGGAGGTGCCGCCGGAGGCGCTGGATGTGAATGTGCATCCGGCCAAAACCGAGTTGCGCTTCGCCGATGCCAACGGGGTGCGCAGTCTGGTGATTGGGGCCATCGGGCGGCTGTTGGAGCGGCCAGTGTCGCTGGCGGGCGCACCGCCAGTTTATACGCCGCTTTCCAGTCAGCGCCCTGTGCTGAATTTGCCGCCGCGTCCCAGCATGCAAGCCCGCGGCTTTGCCGAGGCGGAGTTTGCGCTGCTGACGCCGCCAGAAGCGCGGCAATTCGAGCCGGTGGAACCGCTGGCGGAACATCCGCTCGGCGCCCCGGTGGCGCAGATTTTGGATACTTATGTTTTGGCGGTGGCGGCTGATGGCAGCCTGGTGATCGTGGACCAGCATGCCGCCCATGAGCGCCTGACCGAGGAACGGCTGCGGGCGGAATTTCAGGCCGGGCGGGTGGCAAGCCAGCCGTTGTTATTGCCGGTGGTGGTGGATTTCACCCCGATCGAGGCGGCGCGGCTGCTGGCGCAGGTCGATGTACTGCAAAGCCTGGGGCTGGAAATTGAGGCGTTTGGGCCGGGGGCGGTGCTGGTGCGCGCGGTGCCGGCGGCCTTGAAGGAGCCGGATGCGGCGGCGCTGTTGCGGGACTTGGCCGAGGAGTTTGGCGAGAGCGAGACGCCGGTGGCGCTGGAGGCGAAATTGGATTCCGCCTTGGCGCGGCTGGCCTGCCATCGCTCAATTCGCGCCGGGCGGCGGCTGGCCCCGGCGGAAATGACGGCTTTGCTGCGCGAGATGGAGGCCACGCCCCGGGCCGGGACATGCAGCCACGGGCGTCCGACGTTTCTGAAACTGACGCGGGCGGAATTGGAGACGATGTTCGGGCGGCGAGGGATGTGAGATTCTAGCGTGCTTTGTCACTTGACGTGCGATATTAATTCAATATATCTAGAATTATGGAATCAAATGACGCCATTGCAGTGTTCGGGGCCTTAGCTCAGGAGACGCGCCTCGCGGTGTTTCGTGCCTTGGTGCGGGCTGAGCCTGCGGGGATCGCGGCGGGGGATTTGGCGCGGGATTTGGGTGTGCCGGCCAACACCATGTCGGCGCATCTTTCGGTGCTGGCGCGGGCCGGTTTGGTGAGTAGCCGCCGTGATAGCCGCTCGATCATCTATCGCGCTGAAATCTCCAAGCTGCGCGCGGTGATGTTGTTTCTGGCGGCGGATTGTTGTGGCGGCAATGCCGATTTATGCGCGCCGCTGGTGGCGGATTTAATGCCGTGCTGTGACGAGGAAAGGAGAGCTTTCATGCCTGACAGAATTTATAACGTGATGTTTTTATGCACCGGCAATTCGGCCCGCTCGATCATGGCGGAGGCGATTTTGCAGCGCGACGGCGGCGGCCATTTCCGCGCCCACTCGGCGGGGAGTTACCCCAATGGCACGGTCAATCCGTTCGCGCTGAAGGTGCTGGAAGGTTATGGCTACCCCGCCGCGGGGGCACGTTCCAAAAGCTGGGATGAGTTTTCTGGAGCCAATGCCCCGGTGATGGATTTTGTATTCACGGTGTGTGACAACGCCGCGGGTGAGGTTTGCCCGGTCTGGCCGGGACATCCGATGACGGCGCATTGGGGGATCGACGACCCGGCTTCGGTGCAGGGGCCGGATATTGAAAAGGAAAAAGCTTTCGTGCAGGCCTTCAAATATTTACGCACCCGGATTGGCGTGTTTCTCAGCCTGCCGCTGGCCAGTATCGATCAAATGGCGCTCGGCACCAAGCTGCGTGACATTGGCAGGCTCGAGGGCACAACCTCGCCGCGCCCGGGAGTGGCGTGATGAGTGCTGCTGATGTTGTGATCTATTTCAATCCGCAATGCGGCACGGCGCGCAATGTGCTGGCGATGATCCGCAATGCCGGGATTGAGCCGTTGGTGATTGAATATATGAAAACCCCGCCAGGGCGTGAAGTGATCAGGCAACTGAGCGTGCGGGCTGGGGTGAAATTACGTGACTGGCTGCGCGAGAAGGATACACCCTATACGGAGCTTGGCCTGGATAATCCGGCGCTGAGCGATGATGAATTGCTTGACGCCATCGAGCAGCACCCGATTTTGTTGAATCGTCCGATCGTGGTGACCCCGCTGGGCGTGCGGCTGTGCCGGCCTTCGGAGCTGGTGCTGGATATTCTACCCGAACCGCAAAAAGCCGCATTTTCCAAGGAAGATGGCGAGGCGGTGGTGGACGCCACGGGCCAGCGCGTGCGCTGAATTTCGGTAATACCTGACGATTTGAGGAGACGCCGATGCTGGCGCTGGCGATATTTTTAGTAACCTTGGTGTTTGTCATCTGGCAGCCGCGTGGCCTCGGTATTGGCTGGAGTGCGCTGGCAGGGGCGGCGGTGGCGTTGGCGACCGGCGTGGTGCATTGGCACGATATCAGCGCGGTGTGGCATATTGTATGGGATGCCACTTTTACCTTCGTCGCGTTGATCATTATATCATTATTGTTGGACGAAGCAGGGTTTTTTGAATGGGCGGCGCTGCATGTGGCGCGTTGGGGCGGCGGGCGCGGGCGGTTTTTGTTCCCGCTGGTGGTGCTGCTGGGGGCAGCTATCTCGGCGGTGTTTGCCAACGACGGTGCGGCTCTGTTGCTCACCCCAATCATGGTGGCGATTTTGCTGCGGCTGGAATTTACCCCCGTGCAGACATTAGCCTTTGTGGTGGCTACCGGGTTTGTGGCTGATACCACCAGCCTGCCGTTGATCATTTCAAATCTGGTCAACATCGTCAGTGCTAATTATTTCAACATCACCTTCAACCGTTATGCGCTGGTCATGGTGCCGGTGGATATTGTTTCCACGCTGGTCACGTTGGCGGTGCTGTGGGCGTTCTATGCGCGGGTGGTACCCGTGCGATACGACCTGGGAAATATTGAGGACCCGGTGCACGCGATTCGTGACAAGGTGATTTTCAAAGCCGCGTTTCCGATATTAGGGTTATTGTTGGTGGCGTATTTTGTGTTTGCGCCTTTGGGTGTGCCGGTTTCGGTGGTCACCTGCGCTGGTGCGGCGGTATTATTGGCGCTCGCCGCCAAGGGGCATGTGATTTCGGTGGGTAAGGTTATGCGAAATGCACCCTGGCAGATCGTGATTTTTTCGCTCGGCATGTATCTGGTGGTGTATGGGCTGCGCAATGCCGGCCTCACTGGTTACTTGGCGTATGGGCTGGCATGGCTGGCGGGGCAAGGTGGCATGGTGGCCACCATTGGTACTGGCTTTGGCGCGGCGTTGCTATCGTCGGTGATGAACAACATGCCGGGTGTGCTGGTGGGCACGCTCTCGATCGAGCAGGCAACAAACCTGCAGCCGTTGACCCGCGAGTTGATGATTTATGCGAATATCATCGGCTGTGATCTCGGACCGAAATTCACCCCGATCGGCAGCCTGGCGACATTGCTGTGGCTGAACGTGCTGGGGCGCAAGGGCATTAGCATTACCTGGGGGCAATACATGAAAGTCGGCCTTAGCATCACCCCGCCAGTACTGTTGGTGGTGCTGGTGGCGCTGGATTTATGGTTGCGGGTGCTGGGCGCATGAGCTTGCCGAATTTGCGCGTGGATTTGTTGCACGCGCCTGATGTGCAGCGGTTGGAACCTGCGGTCCGCGCCACCCACAAGCCGCGTATTTTATTGTTGTATGGCTCGCTGCGTGAGGTTTCCTACAGCCGGCTGCTGATTGAGGAAGCGGCGCGGCTGCTGGAACTGATGGGGGCGGAGGTGAAAATCTTCGACCCGCGTGAGTTGCCGGTGGCGAACAGCGTGCCGAAAACCCATCCGAAGGTGCAGGCGTTGCGCGCGCTCTCGCTATGGTCGGAGGGTCAAGTCTGGTGCAGCCCGGAAATGCACGGTGCCATCACCGGTGTTTTCAAAAACCAGATCGACTGGCTGCCGCTTGAGGAGGCTTCAATACGCCCAACTCAGGGGCGTACGCTGGCGGTGTTACAGGTCTCCGGCGGTTCGCAAAGTTTCAATGCGGTGAACACGCTGCGGCTGCTGGGGCGCTGGATGCGGATGTTCACCATTCCCAACCAATCCAGCGTGCCGATGGCCTATACGCAATTTGATGCCGAGGGCCGGATGAAGCCTGGCCCGCTGTATGACCGGTTGGTGGATGTGATGGAAGAATTGCTGCGCTTTACCTGGCTGCTGCGCGACCGGGCGGATTATCTGGTGGATCGGTACAGCGAGCGCAAAGCGGCGTTCAAATTGCCTGAAGCGCTGTAGCGGCTTCGAGGTCTTCGGGGGTGTTGATGTTCAGGAAGGGGTCATAGGGCGCGTTGAACGAAACTTGCCGGGCGCGGATGAGCTTCAGGAAGTCCCGTACTTTGTATTTACCCTCTGGCTCTAAAAATCGTTCCAACATCGGCAGGCAATCAACCGGCCAGAGCGCTGCCAGATGGTGCTGGCGGCCCCGGTAACAGCTAACCGACGGCGCTGGGGCGAGACGCTCCGCGAGGTTGTGCGGAATATAGGGCGTATCCACCGGGACGGTGAGAAGGGCGGCGGCCCCAATGTCAGCGGCCCAGGCCAGCCCGGCGGCAACACCGGCCAGCGGGCCTTTGCCACGGTGAAGGTCTGGCAGCACCGGCAGGCCGAACGCAGCGAAGCGGGTGGGGTCGCCGTTGGCGCTGATGGCGATGGTGGGCACTTGCGGGGTGAGGCGGGCGAGCAGATGCGCGATGAGGGGCTGGCCGTTCATGGTCAAGAAAGCCTTGTCGGCCCCACCGAGCCGGCTGCCCCGGCCACCGGCCAGGATGAGGGCGGCGATCATGCTGAAACAAGCAGGAGGGGGATGGGGCGAACGACGGGGATTGAACCCGCGACAACCGGTACCACAAACCGGCGCTCTACCAACTGAGCTACGTCCGCCATCAGGTGCCCTGATCAGTGCTGGGTGGTACTGCGCTCATGCGGTCGCCGTCAATGTTTGCTCTGGCGTTATCCAGTTTTCTAGGCGGGCGAGGGCATTATTGAGGACCGAATCCTGCTTGCAGAAGGCAAACCGCACAAAATGGCTGGGTCCGTTACTGTCGTAAAAGGCTGAGAGCGGAATCGCGGCCACCCCGGCCTGTTCGGTGATGGTGCGGCAGAAGGCCATATCATCGCCAGTAAAGCCGAGGGGCGAAATGTCGGCGGTGATGAAATAACTGCCATCCGCCGGCAGCACGCCAAAGCCGAGGCGGGTGAGGCCAGCGGCTAGTAAATCCCGCTTGGCCGCCAGCGTGCTCCCTAATGCGGTGAAATACTCATCCGGCTTGGCCAGCCCCAGCGCCACCGCGCGTTGCAAATTCGGCGCACTGGTGAAGGTGAGGTTCTGGTGTGCCTTGGCAACCACGCCCACCAGTTCATTCGGGCCGGAGACATAGCCGATCTTCCAGCCGGTGAGGGAGAAGGTTTTGCCAGCACTGCCGACCCGCAATGTCCGCTCGGCCATGCCGGGCAGGGTCATCAATGGAATATGGGTGGCGGGGGCGAACACCAGATGTTCGTAAACCTCATCGCACACCGCGTAGGCATCATGCTGTTCCAGTAAGTCCGCGATGAAGTTTAATTCGGCACGGGTGAACACCTTGCCGCAGGGGTTCATCGGCGAGTTCAGCAATAGCAATTTGGTGCGCGGTGAGAAGGCGGCGGTTAGTTCGTTGTGCGGCAGGCTCCAATCCGGCGGGTTGAGACGCACCAGCTTCGGGATGCCGCCCAGCAGTTTAATCACCGGCAGGTAGGTATCGTACAAAGGCTCGATTGCCACTACCTCGTCGCCGGGGTTGATCAGCGCTGTCAGGCAGGCGGTGATGGCCTCGGTGGCGCCGGAGGTGACCACCACGCCGCCGTTGGGGTCGATATCGAGATTATAAAACCGCTTGTTGGCCGCGGCGACCGCCTGGCGGAGTTCCGCCACACCGGTCATCGGCGGGTATTGGTTGCGGTTATCTAACAATGCGTCGGCCGCCGCTTGCACCACATCCGCCGGGCCTTGCACATCGGGGAAGCCCTGGCCAAGATTGATGGCGGTATGCTGCACCGCCAATGCCGACATGATGGTGAAGATGGTGGTGCCGGTTTGGGCGAGCAGATTGTTAGGAGATTTCACGAGGCGTCCTTGGGTCATATCGGCGCAAAATAGCTGTCATGTCAGGATGAAGCAAATTTGCCTATAAATTAAGCAACTAGAAGCCGTACCGTGGGCAAAACATAGCGGCATGGCTAACCGTGGGTTGCCTCAAACCACGATGACAACCACGATTGCAAGCTGGCACGCCTCATGCAAGGCTATGCTCTGCCAGCCCATTGGCTGGCGCGCATCCGCGCTGGCCGCACGAATTATAGAGGAGGACGCCTGTATTTGCCGGGCGTGGACCAGATGAAAAAGATCGAAGCGATCATTAAGCCGTTTAAGCTCGACGAAGTGAAAGAGGCTCTGCATGAAGTGGGGCTGCAAGGCATCACGGTGGTTGAGGCCAAGGGTTTTGGCCGCCAGAAAGGCCATACCGAGCTTTATCGCGGCGCCGAATATGTGGTGGATTTCCTGCCGAAGGTAAAAATCGAGGTGATCTGTGAAGATGCCTTGGTGGACCGCGCCGTTGAGGCGATCACCAACGCGGCCCGCACCGGGCGGATCGGCGATGGCAAGATCTTCATCTCCAGCGTTGAAGAAGCCATTCGGATCCGGACAGGTGAAAAGGGCGATGCGGCCATCTAGCCGCTTCGTTCATTTGTATAGCTGTGGACGCGGCATGGTGGCTTGCTATGCCGCGCCTGGCGTTGCACAGAGGATAGTGGGCAGCAAATGCCGCATGGTGCGGTTTTGTTGCGCGTGGACAAACAACCTTTGATATAAACGGGGATAGAGCATGGCGAAGAAGCCCGCTGGAACTGACGATGGAATCGCAAAAGTTTTAGAGATGATTAAGGAGAACGGCGTTGAATACGTCGATCTTCGTTTCACCGACCCGAAAGGCAAGTGGCAGCACACCGCCCAGCATATTTCGACGGTCGATGCAGACGCCCTGAAGGACGGCTTCATGTTCGATGGTTCTTCCATCGCCGGCTGGAAAGCCATCAACGAATCCGACATGATTTTGCAGCCGGACGTTGAAACCGCGGTGATGGACCCGTTTGCGGCCAAGCC